>CZKA01000038.1_pt1 | contig 60339 bp, 60 predicted proteins | sample 1657991 | NCBI WGS metagenome assembly CZKA01 (sample SAMEA3501708, study PRJEB10268) | metagenome | biome: nitrite-oxidizing laboratory bioreactor; material: liquid mineral medium | place: Austria | collected 2011-12-21
CGGAGGTCTTCGTCATCGCCAAGCCGAAACGCCGTACCTAACGTCCGTGGTCAGAACACCTAGACCAGGCAACGAATGTCATTGACGGAGCGTCATTGAATGGTCGCGAAGTGCGTCTATACCGCCCTGCGCGTCGCACCCAACCTGGGCCAGCGACGGTCCTCGTCGGGGCTGACACCCGTGACAGCGTCCCGGTACCATCGGCTTGACTGTTCGATCAGTCAGGGATGTGGTGCCCATGCGACGCAGCGTGCTCGCTCTCGCAGGCCTGTTCACAGCCACACTCGCCGGCTGCACATCGGCACCACCCACCCCCGATCCGAGACCTGAGTCACGATCGGCCACCGCTTCGGCAGTCGCAGCTCCCGCTCCTCTCTCGCTGCTGGTCTTCAACGTGGAGTACGGCGGCAGCCGGTCAACCGATGCGGTGTTGGCCGATCTCGATGCCGATGTGGTCGGCGTACTCGAGTCCTACAACCGGCTCCCCGAGATAGCGGCCGCGGCGGGATACCCCTACTACAGCGTCGGGCTCCAGATCCTGTCGAAATACCCCATCCTCGAACCCTCCGGGGCCGATGGGCTCTATGCACTGATCGAGATCCGCCCCGGCGAGGCCGTGGCGATGATCAACACCCACCTCGACTACGTCCGGGACGGGCCCAACCGCCTCGCGCGCGGGGTGCCGCTGGAGGAGGTCCTCCAGACCGAGGCCGACGTCCGTCTCTCCTCGCTCCGAAAACTGCTCCCCTCGGCCACCCGGCTGATGGACCTGGGCTGGCCGGTGCTGTTCACCGGGGATCTCAACGAGCCCTCTCATCTCGACTGGACAGCGGAGACGGCCACCAGCCACGGTGGGTGGGGGCCGGTGGACTGGCCGGTCAGCATCGCCCTGACCGACGCCGGTCTCCTTGACTCCTTCCGTGAGGCGCACCCCGATCCGGTCACAGAACCGGGCAACACCTGGGGCGACGTGGCCGGCAGCGGCGGCAGCCCACGCAGGATCGACTACGCCTACGTCGGCGGACCCGTGGACGTCGAGAGCAGCGAGGTGGTCGGTGAGACCGGGGGCGATGGTGTCGACCGCGGATATCCGGCCTGGACCTCAGACCACCGCGCGGTGCTTACGCAGCTGAGCGTGCGTCCGGCCGAGATCCCCACCACGATCGCCCTGTCCAGCCGACTGGTCACCCCTGGTGATCCGCTCACTGCCAGCTTTCGCCTGCCCGAGTCGGCAGCCGGCGGTACGATCACCTTGGCCGGTCCCTCTCCCTCGGACTTCCCCGTGGCCGAATCGTCGGGCACCGTCCTGATCCCGACCGACGCCCTCGCCGGTGGCGACTACCGCGTCGTGCTCGCCGACGCGGCCGGGATCGTCGTGGCGACCAACAGCCTGTCTGTGCGCTCGGCGAACACGCGGGTCGAACTGTCCACCGACGCGTCGACGTACGCCGTCGGGGAACCCGTCACCGTGCGTTGGGCGGACGGTCCAGCCAACCGCTGGGACTGGATCGGTGTCTACCGGCTCGGCACGTCGGACCCGACGCTGGACGACTACCTGATCTGGGGCTACACCGGTGGTCACGACGCCGGCGCGCTGCCGCCCTCCGTCGCCGGGGACCTGGTCCTGGGCCGCGACCACCAAGGTTCTCCCTGGCCGCTACCGCCGGGACGCTATCGCGTCCACTACCTGCTCACCGACCAGTACCAGAGCGCTGGTGCCACCGACTTCACCGTGCGGTAGGTCGTCGGCGGGTGGTGTCCTCGGCGGCGCGTGGAGGCTGACCCTGAGACCGACGCTGCATGCAGTCCGGGTGCGCTCAGGGCTCTTCCCGATGTTCCGGAGGGTGGTTGCGGCACACACTGGAGGAGCCAGGGAAACGCCCCTGCACCTCGATGAAGGAAGTAGTCCACCATGAACGACATCCACCAGACCTTCGCCCGGCAAGGGCTGGTCCGATCCCGCGACGAGCGAGTCCTCGGCGGCGTGTGCGCCGGCATCGGCCGACGCTTCGGCATCGGCCCCTGGGCCGCCCGCCTGCTCTTCGTGCTGCTGCTCATGGTGATCCCCGGCAGCCAGATCCTGATCTACCCGATCCTGTGGATCCTGATGCCGTCCGAAGACGCACTCATGGCGCCGGCCGACTCCGGAGGCGCGGCTCTTCCCAACCAGTGAGGCCTCCGAGCATGCTGGAGCAATGGCGGACGGCACCGACCACAAGAGCATGGCGATCCCGCTCACCGCGTTCGTCGCGGGTGCGGTGGTTGCCGTCCTGCTGGGCGTGTTCGGACGGGTGCACGACCCGACCCTGAGCGGTACGACGTCACTCGGCTTCTCCACTGTCATCGGGATGAAGGTCGCCGTCTCGGTGGTCATCGGGATCCTCGCCGTGCTGCAGCTGCTCGGAGCGCTGTGGCTCTACGGCAGGCTCGGCGTCGAAGCGCCCCCCTGGCTGGGCACCGCACATCGCGTCGGTGGAGCCGTGGCGGTCGCTCTCACGCTCTTCGTGGGCTATCACTGCCTGTGGGCCCTGGGTCTGGAGATGGGCACCCTGGAGGACGGCTACCAGGTGCCGGTGCGGGCAGTCGTGCACGGGCTGCTCGGCTGCGCGTTCTTCGGAGCCCTGGTCGTCAAGATCGTCGCAGTCCGCGCTCGGCGGGCTCCCGGGTGGTTCCTCCCGGTGGCCGGCGGGCTGCTGTTCGCCGTCCTCATCGGCGTCGTGCTGACCTCAGCCGTCTGGTACCTCGCGGCCAAGGGCTGGCCGGCCTCGGGCGGCTACTGAGCCTCGGGCGGCGGGGGGATCTGGTGCTGCGCCACGAGGCTGCTCGCCAGCTCGAGCAGGGCGGCGGGGACGGACTGACCCGGCGGTTCGAGGCCGTAGGCCCTCATCACCAGGGTCTCCAGGTGGTCGAGGTCCAGCCCGGGCCTCTCACGGGTCAGCGAGCCCACCGACAGCGCGTCGAAGTCCTGCTCCAGGTGACCGTAGACCTCGGTGAGGACCGGGCGGATCCGGTGCTCGTCCCCCACGACGATCAGCGAGCTGAAGAGCCAGGCACCCGGCACCATCCGCTGGGCCGTCCCCACCAGCTTCTCCATCCCTCGGGCGTTCACGCTGTGGGCACCCGGGCAGTACTCACCTGGCACAGCGCCCAGCCGTGCATCGATGCCCAGTCCCCTGAAGAGCTCCACGAACCGTTGCCCGAACGTGTCGAACCGCTCGTCCTGGCCGCCGACCCCCGTAGCCCGCCCCACGTGGTCGACCACGATCGCGGCCTCGGTGTAGGCGACGGCACGGCCACCGGTCGCCCGTACGACGGGTGCGAAGCCGGCAGTCCGGGCAGCGGTGACGGCGTCGGGAAATCCGGGGAGTCGGGTGTCCCTGCGACCGAAGACCACCACCGGCGTGACCGGTCGGTAGATCCGCACGGTCTCCTCGAGCAGGCCCTCGCGAGCCTGCGTCACCAGCGCCCGCGCCGTCGCCAGCTCCAGGGCCGGCTCGTCACCCGCGAGGGCACCACGCAAGAACCGCATGCGCCCATCATCGGGCATGCTCCGTCGGCTCAGAACACCACGGTCGTGCCGTCGAGACCGGCGTCGTCCGCCGTGTAGGAGACGCCGTCGACCTTCAGCCCGCTGGGGTCCAGAAGCGTGATCGTGCCGCCCTTGTTGCCCAGCTGGACAGCGGGGCTCAGCACGACGCGGACGGCCTCGCCCGCTGGCAGGGTCAGCGGCGGCACCATCAGCTGATGGTTGAACCGGTCCGCCAGCGCCCAGCCGGCCAGGTCGACCTCAGCCGCTCCGGGGTTGAGCAGGGTGACCGTCTCGGGTTCCGGCGCCGGCCCCGGGCCGTTCACCAGTGCGGCGACGATCCGCAGCCTGCGGTGGGGGTCGCTCGGCCCAGGCGTCGGACCAGGCTCGCCAGGCAACGAATGGCCGGTCGTGTCGTCGGTATGCCACGACTGGCTCTGGAACGCGAGGAAGACCGCCACCCAACGGTCTGCCGACGGAAAGTGGAAGAGCAGTCCGCCGTCCTGCCAGACTCCGTCGTCGCGTACGAAGGGCCCGTTGTTGCCCTGGTTCATGTGGATGTCGTGCACTCCGTTGCCCGGTCGGAATCCGAAGACCTTGTCGGGGATGGCGGTCTCGGGTCCCCACCGCTCACCGAGCGCGTAGACCCTGGCGTCCGTGTCGGCCATGGCCCGCTCCACGAAATGACCCAGGGAGTCCGCGAGGTCGTTGTCCGGACCGGGCACGGTCGCGGGCATGGCCCGGAGGTCGGACCGGTCGAACAGGTTCCCACGGATGTAGTCGAGGGCAGCTCCACCAGAGGTGCTGGGCACCTCGGTGATGCCGTCGGGCAGTGCGCCGAGGGCCGCCAGCACCGGATGACGGAAGTCGTCGACCGCAAGGTAGAGCAGTTCGGGTGGTGACTGCTGGGACAGGACGTTGACGGCGACCCGGTAGTCCACCCCAACCGCCTGCACCCGCACCTGGAAGTGCGGGGTGTCCACTCCCCCCTCGGCCCGGAAGTCGACCACCTGTCCCACCAGGGCGGCGTACCCCTTCAGGCTCATGGCCGAGGCTCGCCGAAGGCCTGACGCGACAGCGGGTCTCCGGCCGGGAGAACGGCGTCCTCGCTGGCGGCGGCGCCCCTCGTGCCCCGGTCGTGGTGGCCGGGGCTCGGAGAACGAGCTCCGTCGGGGATGAGCCGGGCCGCATAGACGGAGGCAGCGTTGGCAGCGAGCAGTCGCACCCGTTTGTCCTCCGGATCGGCAGTGACCGGTACGACCACTGCTGGGAGGCCCTCCTCGTCGGTGACGAACAGCATGAAGTCGTCGCGACGGAAGTGGTCGATGTCCACGATCGGCTTCGGGTAGTGGTGGTAGCCGGCCCCGGTCGGAAGCACCCCGGAGTGCGAGTGGGCGTGCAGCGGCATGGAGGCGTTGAAGATCGAGTCCGTCCAGTCGGCCACCTGGTCCGCCGTGGTGATCTCAGTGTCCAGCAGCGACCGACCGCGGGTGTACCCGAGCTCCTCGTAGCCCGGGATGGTCAGCGGGAAGGCAGCCACCGCCCGGCGGGCTGACAGCCGGATCCGGTCGATCTTGGCCGGGTCGGCGCAGAACTGCGCAGACCACTCGATGCCGAGAGGTTGCAGGAGGCACAGCCAGCCCTCGGCATCCTTGACCCAGATCGAGCCACCGTGATGGTCCTGGTAGGGCCCCTCCCCCATCATCCATTCCGGGACGGTCGCGATGATCTTGCCCATCAGGGTGCGGCTCGCTCGATACCCGGACGACTCCGTGCGCGGCGGATGTTCGGCCACCACGATCGTCCATCTGAGCTCCTCGGTCCGGTGGTGATCAGGCATCGGGCACCTCGATGAGTCGGCAGACTTTCAGCGTGGCACCGTACAAACCGGGTGTCACTACCCAAAAGCCACCATTCGACCCAGGTTTCTTGACTCATTCAAGAAAGTGGACGAGACTCGCTGGGTGCCCACGACCACCGACTACGAGCAGATGCTGCGGGAGGCCGATCTTCGGGTCACCCGCCCCCGGGTGGCGGTGCTGAGCGCCGTGCACGCGTTGCCCCATGCCGACACCGACGTGATCATCCGGGCAGTTCGCGACGACCTCGGCGAGGTCTCCCACCAGGCCGTCTACGACGTGCTCCGGGCCCTGACCGCCTCCGGCCTCGTGCGACGCATCCAGCCCTCCGGCTCGGTGGCGCGCTACGAGTCGCGAGTCGCCGACAACCACCACCACGTCGTGTGCCGGACCTGCGGTGCGATCGCCGACGTCGACTGCGCTGTCGGGGACACTCCGTGCCTCTCCGCCTCCAACGACCACGGCTACGCGATCGACGAGGCCGAGGTCGTCTACTGGGGCACCTGCCCTGCCTGTTCCGCCACTCCCCTGGCAACCACCATCACCCGCTGATCCGTCCCCTCCTGGAAGGAAGCACATGACCGAGCACGATGCAGTCGTCGGAGACATGAACGACGAGGAGCGCGAGGGTCAATGCCCCGTCGCCCACGTCCGGGCGTCGAACCACCCGACCGAGGGAGCGGGCAACCGCGACTGGTGGCCTGAGCAGCTGAACCTCAAGATCCTGCGCAAGCACCCCGCCGTCGCGAACCCCATGGGCGCGGACTTCGACTACGCCGAGGCCTTCGCCTCGCTCGACCTCGACGAGCTCACCCGCGATGTCGACGCCTTGATGACCGACTCCCAGGACTGGTGGCCGGCCGACTTCGGACACTACGGCGGCCTCTTCATCCGGATGGCCTGGCACAGCGCCGGCACCTACCGCATCAGCGACGGCCGAGGCGGCGCCGGAGCCGGCATGCAGCGCTTCGCGCCGCTCAACAGCTGGCCCGACAACGCCAACCTGGACAAGGCACGGCGACTCCTGTGGCCGGTGAAGAAGAAGTACGGACGCTCGATCTCCTGGGCCGACCTCATGGTGTTCACGGGCAACCGGGCCCTCGAGACCATGGGCTTCACCACCTTCGGCTTCGCCGGTGGCCGCGCCGATGTGTGGGAGCCCGACGAGGACGTCTACTGGGGCCCGGAGGACACCTGGCTCGGCGACGAGCGCTACACCGGTGACCGCGAGCTCGAGAGTCCGCTCGCCGCCGTCCAGATGGGACTGATCTACGTCAACCCCGAAGGCCCCAACGGCGTCCCCGACCCCCTCGCGTCGGCACGCGACATCCGCGAGACGTTCTCGCGGATGGCCATGAACGACGAGGAGACGGTCGCGCTGATCGCGGGTGGTCACACCTTCGGCAAGACCCACGGCGCCGCCGATCCCGAGCCGCACGTCGGGCCGGAGCCCGAGGGTGCCGCCATCGAGGAACAGGGGCTGGGCTGGAAGAGCACGTTCGGCAGCGGCGGTGGCCGCGACGCGATCACCAGCGGCCTCGAGGTGACCTGGACCTCCACCCCCACCCGGTGGAGCAACCAGTTCTTCGAGAACCTGTTCGGCTACGAGTGGGAGCTCACGTCGAGTCCTGCGGGCGCCAACCAGTGGCGACCCAAGGACGACGCCGGCGCGAACACCGTGCCGGACCCCGAGGACGGCTCGCTCAACCGCCACCCGACCATGCTGACGACCGACCTCGCCCTGCGCCTCGACCCGGTCTACGAGCCGATCTCGCGACGCTTCCTCGAACACCCCGAGGAGTTCGCCGACGCCTTCGCGCGTGCCTGGTTCAAGCTGACGCACCGCGACATGGGCCCGATCCAGCGCTACCTCGGTCCGCTCGTGCCCGAGGAGACCCTCATCTGGCAGGACCCCGTCCCGGCCGTCGACCACACCCTGGTGGATGCCTCGGACGTCGCGTCCCTCAAGGAGCAGGTGCTGGCCTCCGGGCTGTCCGTGTCCCAGCTCGTCGCAACGGCGTGGGCCTCGGCCTCCACCTTCCGCGGCAGCGACAAGCGAGGCGGTGCCAACGGTGCCCGGATCCGCCTGGAGCCCCAGAGTGGCTGGGAGGTCAACGACCCCGACCAGCTCGCCCAGGTGCTGCGCACGCTGGAGGGCGTTCGCGATGAGTTCAACGCCGCCCAGAGCGGCGACAAGCGGATCTCGTTGGCGGACCTCATCGTGCTGGCCGGCAGCGCGGCCGTCGAGCAGGCCGCCAGCAGCGCCGGTCACAACCTCGAGGTGGCGTTCACCCCGGGTCGCACCGACGCGTCGCAGGAGATGACCGACACGGAGTCGTTCGCGGCTCTGGAGCCCACCGCCGACGGCTTCCGGAACTACCTCGGCAAGGGGCACCGCCTGCCTGCGGAGTATCTCCTCGTCGACCGGGCGAACCTGCTCGACCTGAGCGCCCCGGAGATGACCGTCCTGGTCGGCGGCCTGCGGGTCCTCGACGCCAACACGCAGCACTCGCAGGCCGGCGTGCTCACCAGCACGCCCGGTCGACTGACCAACGACTTCTTCGTCAACCTGCTCGACACGAGCACCACGTGGACGTCGCTCAGTGGCGCGCAGGACACCTTCGAGGGTCGCGACTCGGCTACGGGCGAGGTGAGGTGGACGGGCACTCGCAACGACCTGGTGTTCGGGTCGAACTCCGAGCTCCGCGCGATCGCGGAGGTGTACGCCAGCGACGACGCGCAGGCCACGTTCGTCAGCGACTTCGGCGCCGCCTGGACCAAGGTCATGGACCTCGACCGCTACGACGTGGTCTGAGCCTCCAGCACCTCTCGGTCACCGGACCCCGGTCGCGTCAGCGCGGCCGGGGTCTCGCCTGTCCGCCCGCGAGCTCGCGGCGGGTCGTCCAGTCGTAGATCACCGAGGTGCGCAGCACGTTGTCCTGGACCGAGCGGTTGCTGGGACTGATCAGCACCCAGTAGAGCCCGATGGGAAGGGCGAGGCAGAACACGGCCCGCAGCAGGGCCCCGGTCCAGCTCAGCCGTCCACCCCGGTGGTTGACCACCCGCAGGCCCAGGATGTGGTTGCCGTAGGTCCGTCCGGTCGTGCCCCAACCGAGCACGAAGTAGACCAGCAGCACGGCTCCCCAGGCGACCAGCAGGCTCAGGAAGGACGGCGACGGGAACGAGAACCGCGGAGGGCTGCGCAGGAACAGCAGGATGGACCAGCCGATGTAGGCGGCCACGATGACGGCCAACGCGATCGCGGCGTCGATGGCGTTGGCGACCGTTCGGGTCACGGCGCCGGCGCGCTGCCCCTGGAAGGGCCGGGCCTCCACGGGCACGGCGTCCACGACGTACTGCGCGCGGGGCAGGTCGGGCTGCGGCTCCGTCATCGGCCGTCCTCGGGATCGGGCGGCGGTGCAGCGTCGGCCGACTGCGGAAGGGCGGTACGCCGTGAGCGGCGCCGCATCAGCACCCGGTCGACCACCCTGGCGACCGCCGCGTCGGCGTCGACTCCCTGCATGCGCAGGCCCCGCACCGCCTCCGACGCCACCGACCCCGTGGAGTCGCGAATGATCTCGGGCAGGTCGATGCCGTCGACGACATACTCCGCGATCCCGATCAGGTCGACCTGCTCGAGCACGATCCGGGTCAGGTCGATGCGGGACAGGGCCGACATCACGACACGTTCCAGGTCCACCCGCTCGACGACCAGTGCGGCCAGGTCCAGCCTGCTGACCGTCGCCGCCACGAGCGCCTCGAGGTCCACTGCCGCCACCGCCTGGGCAGCGGCCGCGTCCAGGTCGACGCCGGTCAGGGCAGTCTCGATGACACGGTCGAGGTCCAGACCACCGAGCACCCGGTCGGCGACGTCGTCGAGGTCCACGACCTCGACCAGCTGCGCCACCGTGGCCTCGACGTCGACTTCGCGCAGCACCGTGTCGAGCTGGCGCTCGAGGTCGAGCCTGCTGAGCACCTCGGTGAGCACCCCACCGGCCGCCGCGTTGGACCAGCGCCCCAGCTCCTGCACCAGGGCGGGACGGTCCGCACGCCAACGCCGGGCCAGCAGATCGAGACCGTGGGCGGGCTGCAGCTGCCGGGGCACCAGTGGTGGTTCGAGCGCCACTGCCACCACTGGCGCGACCACACGGCTCCCTACGCGCAGCGCTCTGCCGGTGAGGCCGGCCACCCCCCAGGCCACGCCGAACGCTCGATCGGTGGCGACGGCGGTCGATCCTCGTCGCCGCGGCGATGCGCCCGCCGGTGCCGCCTCGGCCACCGCGCGGAGCACGACCTCGACGACGAGTGAGGTCAGGGCGAAACCGACTGCCACCGCGGTCGTGAGCGCGGTGGCGACGTCGGGCTCTGGCCGGAGCACCGACGTCCTCGCCGGCGTGAGCGCATCTGTTCGTGGTGGGGCAGCCATCGCACGTAGCCTCCCATTTCCCGGCTCCTCGCAGGAGTCTTTCCGAGACCGTCAGGAGGACTAGGCTCGCTTCGTGGACACTCCCCGCACGGCAGCGCCGTCGACCGAGGCACCAGGTGCGGTCGAGACACCGCTGCTCCGCCGGATCCGCGAGGCCGTGATCGGAGACGACGAGGTCATCACCGGCCCCTACGGCCCACGACGGGTGACGTACGCCGACTACACCGCGTCCGGCCGCGCTCTCAGCTTCATCGAGGACTTCGTCCGCGACGAGGTGCTCCCCCGCTACGCGAACACCCACACCGAGTCCAGCGGCACCGGACTGCAGACCACCCGGCTGCGCGAGGATGCCCGGCGCATCGTCCGCGACGCCGTCGGTGGTGACGACGACACCGTGGTGATCTTTGCCGGCTCGGGGTGCACGGGCGCGATCGCCAAGCTCATCGGTGTCCTCGGCCTCCGGATCCCCTCCGAGCTCGAGGACCGCTACCAGCTCAGCGAGGCGATCCCGAAGCACGAGCGGCCGGTCGTGTTCGTCGGTCCGTTCGAGCATCACTCCAACGAGCTCCCGTGGCGCGAGTCGATCGCCGACGTCGTCGTCATCCCCCAGGACCTCGACGGCCATATCGACCTCACGGCCCTGCGGGCCGAGCTGGAGACCTACGCCTCCCGACCGCTGAAGATCGGCTCCTTCTCAGCCGCCAGCAACGTGACCGGGATCGTCACCGACACCGCCGCCGTGGCCACGCTGCTGCACGAGCACGGGGCACTGTCCTTCTGGGACTTCGCCGCGGCCGGTCCCTACGTCGACATCGCGATGTACGGTCCCCCCGAGGCGCCGCTCGACTACAAGGACGCGATCTTCCTCAGCCCCCACAAGTACATCGGCGGTCCCGGGACCCCCGGCGTCCTGGTGATCCGCCGGGAGCTCTTGCGCAACCGGGTGCCGGACGTGCCAGGTGGCGGCACCGTCGCCTACGTGAACCCCGACGACCACGTCTACCTCGACGACCCTGTCCAGCGCGAGGAGGGTGGCACCCCGGCGATCATCGGGGCGATCCGCACGGGGCTGGTCTTCCAGCTCAAGGAGGCTGTCGGCCACGACGTCATCCGAGCCCGCGAGGATGCCTTCCTCCGTCGGGCTGTCCAGGTCTGGGGCCGCGAGCCTGCGATCGAGATCCTCGGGAACGTCGAGTCCGAACGGCTCTCCATCGTCTCGTTCGTGGTCCGCACCCCGTCGGGCAACTACCTGCATCACAACTTCGTGGTGTCGCTCCTCAACGACCTGTTCGGGATCCAGTCCCGCGGTGGCTGCTCCTGTGCGGGTCCCTACGGCCACCGGTTGCTCGGCATCGACCTCGAGCGCTCACACGAGTTCGCCGACGAGATCGGACACGGCTGCGAGGGGATCAAGCCCGGGTGGGTGCGCGTGAACTTCAACTACTTCCTGTCCGAGGGCGTGTTGGACTACATCCTCGAGTCCGTGCTGATGGTGGCGCGCGACGGATGGCGACTGCTGCCGGACTACCGCTTCGACCCGGCGCACGGGCTGTGGCATCACCGGCGCGGCACGGTGGACCCGCCGCTGAGCCTCTTCCAGATCGACTACGACGAGCAGGGGTCGATGGTGCATCCGCGACACCACGACCGGGCCCCGGAGTCTGCACTGCGCGACCACCTCGAGGCTGCCCGACAGATCTTCGCGGGATGTCAGACATCGACCCAGCCGAGGTCGGCGGCCGTGTCGGCGGACTTCGACAAGCTGCGCTGGTTCGACCTGCCCGAAGAGTGCCTGGACAGCACTCATCCCGCTTCGCACCCGTAGGGCGAAGCGGGACTATGCAAACCTCAGTAGGCCTCTTCGCGGACGCCCTCGGAGGCCAGACGCGGCTCCGGGACGACGAGGGAAGCGCGGTGCGCGGCCCAGCACGTCGGGCAGAACGCAACCTGTTCGAAGTTGACCGATCGAACATGTGCCACAGCGCGGTTCACCGGCTGCTCACAGTCGCGACAGACGTAAGTTCCCATCGGATGTTTCCCCCTATCTCGTGAGTCGAACCCCACAGGGCAATTGCACAGTCCTCGGCGAGATGAGTCAAGCATGACTAGGCTGGTGGCGTGGCGTTTTCCGTGGGGTTTGTGACTGGTGTGACGCCTGACAAGTGGGCCAGAGTGTGGCGTCAGCGAGAAACCGAAGAGTTAAATCTTTCGCTGGTCGAGTCCAGTCGCCAGGAGGAGCTGCTGCTCACGGGGGCCACCGACGTGTGCTTCGTCCGGTTGCCGGTGGACCGATCCCGGTTCCACTGCATCCCCCTCTACCGGGAGGTGCCGGTGGTCGTGGTCCCGCTGGAGCACGTCGTCACGGCGTACGACGAGGTCGAGCTGGCCGATCTGGCCGACGAGCAGCTGGTGCTCGGCGACGTCCCGAACTGGGACGACGTGAGCACCGTCGAGCAGCTGACGTTCCCCTCCATGAGCGTCAAGGAGGCCATCGAGGTGGTCGCGAGTGGCACCGGCATCGTCATCGTTCCGATGTCACTGGCCCGTCTGCACCACCGCAAGGACGTCGAGCACCGGCCGGTCCGCGGCGTGCCCGACACCGAGATCGGTCTCGCCTGGCTGCTCGACAACGACGACCCGCGGATCCAGACGTTCATCGGCATCGTCCGTGGGCGCACCGACAACAGCTCTCGTGCTCCGGCCAAGGCCGAGCCCTCGACCAAGGGGGCGCCCCAGAAGCCGGCGAAGAAGACCGCCGCGAAGCGGACCGGCCAGCCGGCCCGGCGCCGGGCGACCCCCAAGCCGTCCAAGCGGCGCCGCTGACCTCAAGATCGCTCACCACGACGTGCTGAGCGGGCGCCCTTCGTGGAACCCGGCCGCGGACTGGATCCCCACCACGGCTCGCTCGTGGAGCTCCTCCAGCGAGCTCGCGCCGGCGTAGGTGCACGAGGAGCGCACCCCGGAGCAGATCTCGTCGACGAGGTCCTCGACCCCGGGACGCAGGGGGTCGAGATACATCCGCGAGGACGAGATGCCCTCCTCGTATAGCGCCTTGCGAGCCCGGTCGAACGCCGACTCGCTCGAGGTGCGGTTGGCGACCGCCCGCGCCGACGCCATGCCGAACGACACCTTGAAGGGTCTCCCGTCGGCGTCGTGGAGCAGGTCTCCGGGCGACTCATGGGTGCCGGCGAACCAGGATCCGATCATCACCGACGACGCGCCGGCAGCCAGGGCCAGCGCGACGTCGCGCGGGTGGCGGACGCCGCCGTCCGCCCAGACGTGCTTGCCGAGGGCGCGGGCGGCTGCCGCGCACTCGAGCACGGCGGAGAACTGCGGCCGGCCCACCCCGGTCATCATCCGGGTCGTGCACATGGCGCCGGGTCCGACCCCCACCTTCACGATGTCGGCGCCGGCCTCGATGAGCTCACGGGTGCCCTCGGCGGACACGATGTTGCCGGCCACCACCGGCACGGTGGGACCGAGCGCTCGGACCGCCCGCAGCGCCTCCAGCATCCGGTCCTGGTGGCCGTGGGCCGTGTCGACGACCAGGCAGTCCACCCCTGCCTCCAGCAGCTTCGCAGCCCTGCCGGCGACATCGCCGTTGACACCGATCGCTGCGGCGATCCGCAGCCGACCCGAGGCGTCGACGGCCGGTGCGTAGAGCGTCGCCCGCAGCGCGCCGATGCGGGTGAGGATGCCGACCAGAGCGCCGTCCGGCGACACCGCGACAGCCAGGCGCTCGCGTGCCGCCTCCAGTGCCTCGAACGCGGCTCTCGGGTCGGTGTCCGACCCGATGGTGAGCAGCCGCTGCGACATCACGTCCTTCACCTGGCTGAACCGGTCGACCTCCACGCAGTCGTCCTCGGTGACCACCCCGACGGGCCTGCCGTCCGCCACCACGACTGCCGCCCGATGGGCACGCTTCGGCATCAGCGAGAGAGCCTCGGCGACCGTCTGGTGCGGGGCGAGCTCGATGGCGGTCTCGAAGACGAGGTGCCGTTGCTTGACCCACGCGACCACCTCGCGCACCACCGGCAGCGGGATGTCCTGCGGGAGCACGGTGATCCCCCCGCGACGGGCGATGGTCTCGGCCATCCGCTTGCCGGCGATGGCCGTCATGTTGGCCACTACGAGCGGGAGCGTCGCGCCGGTCCCGTCGGAGATGGAGAGGTCGACGTCGTAGCGGCTCGCGATGCCCGAGTGCTGCGGCACCATGAAGACGTCGTCGTAGGTGAGGTCCCAGCCTGTGGTCGTGTCGTTGAGGAAGCGCACGTGGCAGGAATCTACCGGCCTACGATGTCCGGCGTGGAGCATCTCCCTTCCCCTGACCTGACCGCCGCCGTGACGGATGCCTTCAACCAGTGCTTCGGGACCGCCGATCCCTCGGTGGCGCGAGCCCCGGGCCGGGTGAACCTGATCGGTGAGCACACCGACTACAACGGCGGTCTCTGCCTGCCGATCGCGCTTCCCCACTCGGCGTACGCCGCGATGGCGCCGCGTGAGGACGACGTCCTGCGCGTGGTCAGCGGACAGACGGGCCGCTGGGAGGGCACGACCGCCGATCTGCATCCCCGGACCACGGGCGACGCGGCGTACGTCCTGGGCGCCCTGTGGGCCGTGCGGGAGGCCGGCGTGCCGGTGGGCGGCCTCGACCTGTATGTCGACAGCCAGGTGCCGATCGGCAGCGGCCTGTCCAGCTCGGCCGCGCTGATCTGTGCTGCGGCTGCTGTCGTCGCCGGAGGCAGGCTGTCCGCCGACGACCTGGTCTCCGCCTCGATCCGCGCCGAGACCGAGGGGGTCGGCGCACCGACGGGAGGCCTCGACCAGACCGTGTCGATCCTCGCGACCGAATCTCACGCGGTACTGCTCGACTTCGGGCCGGGGCGCGACCGGGTGGCCGACCAGGTGCGGTGGCTCCCCGAGTCGGCCGGTCACACCCTGCTGGTGGTCGACAGCGGAGTCCGCCACAGCCACGCCGACGGTGGCTACGGCAACCGTCGCTCCGAGTCCGAAGCCGCCGCCGAGGCGCTGGGCGTGAGCACCCTGGGCCTGGCAAGCGACCTCTCGGCGCTCGACGATCCGGTGCTCGCGCGGCGCGCGCGCCACGTCGTGTCCGAGATCGACCGGGTACGCCGCGTTGTCGCAGCCGTCGGTGCGGCGGACTGGGCCGAGGTGGGTCGTCTCTTCACCGCCTCCCACCTCTCCCTGCGCGACGACTACGAGGTGTCGTGCGACGAGCTCGACGCCATCGTCGAGGTCGCCCTCGCCGAGGGCGCGCTCGGTGCCCGGATGACCGGTGGTGGCTTCGGAGGCAGCGCGATCGTCCTGACGCCCCGGTCCGAGGTCGATCGGATCGGAGAGGCGATCGTGGCCCGGCTGACGGCCCTCGGCACCACTCCCCGCCTGCTGCACTCCCCTGCCAGCGCCGGGGCCACGCTCACGGTCTGAGCAGCCTGCCCAGCTCGCGCCAGGTGAGGTCGACGTCCTCCCGGGTGGTGCGCCAGCCGCCGACGGCGAGCCGCAGGGCCGTTCGTCCCTCCACCTTGGTGTGGCTGAGGTAGGCGGTTCCGGACGAGTTCACGGCCTCCATCAGGTCCATGGTCACCTGGTCCGGTCCGACCGCCCGGAACACGACGAGGCCCAGTGCGGGCGGTGTGACGAGCTCGAAGCGGTCGTCGTCGCGCACGAGCCCCGCGAAGTGCTCGGCGAGCTCGACGCCGGAACGCAGGTGAGCACGCAGCCCCTCCAGGCCGTAGGTGCGCAGCACCGTCCACAGCTTCACCGCCCGGAACCGTCGACCCAGCTGGGGGTGCCAGTCGCGGTAGTCGACGACGGCACCCGACTCGGACGCCGGGTTGCGGAGGTACTCCGGGAGGATCGACAGAGCGCCGATGAGCGCCGCGCGGTCACGCACCCAGAACGTGCTGCAGTCGAAGGTGGTCAACAGCCACTTGTGCGGGTTGGTGACGTAGGAGTCGGCGTACGCAGCGACACCGTCGTTCACCCAGCGCAGCTCTGGACAGATGGCCGCGACGCCGGCCCAGGCCGCATCCACGTGCAGCCAGGCGCCGCAGTCGCGAGCGATCACCCCGATCTCCGGCACGGGGTCGAAGGCCCCGGTCGAGGTGGTGCCCACGGCAGCCTGGATCATCAGCGGGACCACGCCGGCTTCCCTGTCGACCGCGATGGCCGCCCGCAAGGCGTCGACCGACATCGCCTGCGTGAGCGGGTCGACCTCGATGGTGCGCACCGCTGACTCACCGAGGCCGCTCATCATCGCGGCCTTCAGGAGCGACGAGTGCGCCTGGCTCGAGCCGTAGATCGCGTGGCGCCCCTGCTCCAGCCCGGCCGACCGGGCCGCCCCGCCGGTGGCGCGGTGCAAGGCGGCCAGCACAGCGGTGAAGGTGGCCGTGGAGGCGGTGTCCTGGATCACTCCTCCCCCGGGACCCCCGCCCTGGTTCAAGAACGCGTCCGGAAGGCCCAGCGCCTCGGCGAGCCAGTCGAGGACGACCTGCTCGAGCTCGGTGACGGCCGGGCTGGTCGCCCAGATCATCCCCTGCGCACCGATCCCGCTGCTGATCAGGTCGCCCAGGATGGCTGCCGGCGAGGAGTTGGCCGGGAAGTAGGCGAAGTAGCGCGGGTGCTGCCAATGGGTGATCCCCGGCAACAGGACCCGGTCGAGGTCGGCCAGGACCTCGTCGAACGACTCCCCCGACTCAGGAGCCGACCGGGGCAACGCGCCGGCCACCTCGCCGGGGGCGACCGTCGAGAGGACCGGTTGCTTGTCGACGCGCTCCCAGTAGTCGGCGATCCAGTCGATCACGTCGTGCCCGTGCCGCCGGAACTCGTCGGGGGTGAGGTGTGCGTCGATCATGACCGCACCGTAGCCGGACCGGGGTCGAGGCCGCAGTCGCGCAGCTCGAGCAACGACAGCGACACGATGAGGTCCGGGTCCTTGCGTCGCCAGCCACCGGCCGGGTCGTCACTCAGCTTGGCCAGGACGTGCAGCGGCTGACGCGTGAGAGCCCGCAGGGCGAACAGGTCGAGATCGTCGGCCGAGTCGATGAACCGCTGCCCTGCCGTGGCGCGCCGGATCCATCTCAGCCGTCCGGGCAGGTAGGCCGCCAGTGCCAGCAGGATCGGCAGGACTGCGGTGGAGATCGCCAGCCACCGGGAGAGGTCCTCGATCACCTCGGTCGTGGCAGTGCTGGCCGCTGCGATGTCGTCGGCGGCAGAGGCGCTCTGGTCGAACGGCGCGCTGACCCCGTCGGGCACCAGCGGGATCCCTCCGACGGCCTCGCCGGCATCGCGCAGGCTCGAGGCGAGGTCGCCGGCCGACGAGGTGGCGGTTCGGCTCGGGGAGGCCAGGCTGTCGACCAGGTCGTGCACCTGGAGAGCCACCCAGATGCTGAGGGCGACGAACGCCACGACCAGCAGGTCGGCCACGATCTGGGCGGTGCGGCGACCGGCCCTGTCGGCGTAGATCTTCATGCCCGTCATCCGACCAGTCACCAGAACTGGTGTCGAGTACTCAGCACCACTCGGGTATCAGGGCCGGTCCGTGACCGCGTCACTGCCGGAAGGCTGTTCCCATGACCACTCCCACCGCCACCAAGACCACCAACGCCTTCTTCCTCCAGGCCGGCCTCTCCTTCGGCGTCGCCCTGCTGACCATGATCTTCGCCGTCTTCTACCTGCCCGTGGATCCCTGGATCCGGGCCTTCCTCGGCCTCGGGACGATGTTCCTCACGACGTCCTCCTTCACCCTCGCCAAGTGTGTGCGCGACGCCCAGGAGACCCAGGCCGTCGTGTCCCGTCTCGACCAGGCCCGCGTCGACAAGATCCTCTCCGAGCATGACCCCTTCAAGCCCCTCGTCTGAGCGCTCTAGGATTCCGTGCATGCCCGTTGCACCGCCTGAACCTCTCGCCCCCTACGGACCGTTGCCCACGGGCGGCGCGGTCCGGTCCATCACCCGCTGGGGCGAGCCGGTCATGCACCGTCTCCAGACCCCGGTCACCGTCTTCGACGACGAGCTCTCCGGGCTGGTCGCCGACATGGTCGCCACGATGTACGCCGCCGATGGGGTCGGCCTCGCTGCCTGTCAGATCGGGGTCGACCTCTCGGTGTTCGTCTTCGACTGTCCCGACGACGACGGGCGCAACGTGCTCGGCGTCGTGTGCAACCCCGTCCTGACCCTGCCCGAGGGCAGCGCTCGTCAGCTGGAGGAGGCCGACGAGGGGTGCCTGTCCTTCCCCGGCGCCTTCGTCGAGTGCGCCCGGCCCGATGTCGCCAGGGTCGACGGGCAGGGCCTCGATGGTCAGCCCGTGACCTTCTCCGGCGACGGGCTGCTCGCGCGCTGCCTGCAGCACGAGACCGATCACCTGATGGGCACCGTCTTCGGCGACCGCATCAGCGCCAAGAGTCGCAAGAAGCTCCAGAAGGCGCACGACAAGGCGGCCGACGAGTTCCCTGAGGGCTGGCCAGCCTTGTGACCCCGACTCCACGGCAAACGTTGCTGGTCCACGGTGCGCGATCGTCGTACGCCGAGGAGCTGGTGGAGCTGCTGCGGATCCTGGTGGTCGGCGGCGTGCCGCTCGGCGTCCTCGTGGCCGGGCTGGGCAGCCGGCTCGCCATGCTGGTGCTGCGGCTGACTTCGCCGGACTCCGTGCGCGGGGTGCGCTCCGACGACGGGTTCGTGATCGGCCAGGTGACCCTCGGAGGCACCTATCAGCTGCTCTCCCTGGGAGCCGCTGTGGGGATCATCGGTGCGGCCGCCTACGTCGCTGTCGCACCCTGGTTGATCGGCCCGCGCTGGCTTCGAAGCGTCACCGTGGGCGCCACCGCCGGAGCGTTGGTGGGCAGCATGGTGATCCATCCGCAGGGCATCGACTTCACCGTGCTGAGCCCGGTCTGGCTGGCAGTCCTGCTGTTCGTGGCCCTTCCGGTGCTGACCGGACTGCTGCTTCCGCTGAGCGTGGATGCCGCCGCGAGCCCGGACTCGTGGGCTGCTCGAGGCCGGCAACGCTGGGTGGTCCCGGCGGCGTTGCTGCTGCTCTTCCCGCTCGCCTTGGTCGTGGGCCTGGTCGTGGCCGCCATCGTGGCCCTGCTGTTGCCGGTGCGCCGGGCGTTCCTGACACGTCTGTCCCGGTCGGCGGCCGCGACCTGGGTCCTGCGTGTGGCGTTCGCCCTGATCCCCGTGGCCGCCGGACTCGCCCTGGCCGGTGACCTGGCCGAGCTGTTCTGACTCAGCGTCGCGCGGTCACGTAACAGGCGACGGCGGTGGCGGCAGCCACGTTCAGGGAGTCGATGCCGGCAGCCATCGGGATGGTCGCGCGGCGATCCGCGCTCTGCTCCCAGCGGTGCGAGAGCCCGTGCCCTTCGGAGCCCAGCACCAGCGCGACCCTGTCGATGCCGGCCACCGCCTCCTGGATCGGTCGAGAGTCGGGGGCCAGGGTCAGCGCCACGGTGGTGAACCCGCGCTGCGAGAGGGCCGGGAGGGCGTCGTACCAGTCCGGCAGCCGGGTCCACGGCGTCGAGAACACCGCGCCCATGCCGACCTTGATGGAACGGCGGTAGAGCGGGTCGGCACATCTGGGCGAGAGCAGCACGGCGTCGAATCCCAAGGCGGCGCCACTGCGGAAGATCGCCCCGACGTTGGTGTGGTCGACGATGTCCTCGAGAACCAGCACCGACCTGGCGCCGGCGAGCACCACCTCGAGCGAAGGCGTCTCCAGGCGCTCCAGCGAGGCCAGGGCTCCGCGATGCACGTGGAACCCCGTCACCTGCTCGGCGAGGTCCTCGGAGACCACGAAGCAGGGTGCCTGGGAGCTGTCGAGCACGTCGCGGAGCCCGTCGAGCCAGCGCGGCGCCATCAGGAAGGAGCGTGCCGTGAACCCCGCCTCGACCGCCCGACGGACGACCTTCTCGCCCTCGGCGATGAACAGGCCGTTGGTCGCCTCCAGGTGCTTGCGCAGCTGGACGTCGCGCAGGTCACGGTAGTCCGCCAGCCGGGGGTCGTCGGCCGACGAGACCGGAACCTGCTCACCCATCAGGCGAAGCGCTCGGGATGGGCCACGGCGACCACGTCACCGATCACGATGATCGCCGGCGGTCGGAGGCCGTGCATCGCGATGTCGGCGCCCACCTCGCCCAGGGTGCTGAGCACGGTCTGCTCCCCCGGCATGGTGCCTTCGACGATCACCGCCACCGGCGTCGAGGCGGGACGACCGCCCGCCACGAGTGCGGAGGCGATCACCGGGGCGTTGTCGACCGCCATCAGCAGGACGACGGTTCCGCGCAGCTGAGCGACCGCCGGCCAGTTCACCAGCGAGTCGGGGTGGTCGGGCGGGATGTGCCCCGAGATCACGGTGAACTCATGGGCGACGCCGCGGTGGGTCACCGGGATGCCGGCTCTGGCAGGAACGGAGATGGCCGAGGTCAGCCCAGGAATCACGGTGACCGGGACTCCCGCCGCAGCGCACGCCAGCACCTCCTCGTAGCCGCGACCGAACACGAAGCTGTCGCCGCCCTTGAAGCGGACGACGTGCTTGCCCTGGAGCGCCCGGTCCACGATGACGCGGTTGATCTCCTCCTGGGAGGCAGACCGTCCTCGCGGGAGCTTGGCGACGTCGATCAGCTCGACGTGGGAGCCGAGCTCGTCGAGCAGCTCGCGCGGCGCGAGCCGGTCTGCGACCACGACGTCGGCTGCGGCCAGGGCGTTGCGAGCGGCGATGGTGACCATCTCGGGATGACCGGGCCCGCCGCCCACCAGCACCACCCCGGGCGACCGGTCGTGACTGGCGGTGATGACTCCCTCACGCAGCGCCACCAGGATCTCGTCACGGATCGCCGCCGACTTGCGCGGCTCGCGGTTGGCCAGGACCGCGACGGTGACCCCTTCGTGGCGTCCGGTCGCGGGCGTCCAGGCGGTCGCATCGGAAGCGTCGTCGGCGCGGACGCAGAAGATCCGACGCGCCTCGGCGGCGCTGCTGACCCGTTCGTTGACAGCCGGGTCATCGGTGGCGGCGATGACGTACCACGCGAGCTCGACGTCGGTCTCGACGAACTCGCGCAGCTCGATGGTGATCTCAGGGGCCAGGCCCTCGATCGCCGGCGTGACGACCGGCGAGACGACCGTGACCTGCGCGCCGGCCGAGATCAGCACCGGCACCCTGCGCTGCGCGACGTTGCCTCCGCCCACCACGACCACCCGTCGACCTGCGAGCCTGAGGCCCGAGGGGTACGGCGGGAAGTCGCTCATGACTCGATGCCTGCGCTCTCGAAGGTGGCCATTCGCAGCAGCACTGCGGCCGACGCCCGGATCAGCGGGAAGGCGAGCGCGGCGCCACTGCCCTCGCCGAGCCGCAGGTCCAGGTCGACCAGGGGGCGTAGCCCGAGCTGGTCGAGCGCCGCCAAGTGGCCGGGCTCCACACTGCGATGACCTGCGAAGCAGTAGGAGATGGCATCAGCCGACAGTCGCTGGGCGACCAGCGCGGCAGACCCGGCGATGACACCGTCGAGGACCACCGGCACCCGCGAGGACGCGCCGCCGAGGATCAGGCCCACCAGGCCAGCGTGCTCCAGGCCTCCCACCTCGGCGAGCACGGTGAGCGGGTCGGCCTCCGGGTCCAGCCGGGCCACCGCGTCGGCCACGATGCGGGTCTTGTGGGCCAGCATGTCGTCGTCGATCCCGGTGCCGCGTCCGGTGATCTCAGCGGCGGGACGGCCCGTCAGGGCGCTGATCAGGCAGGCGGACGGGGTGGTGTTGCCGATGCCCATGTCACCGGTCGCCAGTGCGTCGTACCCCTGGGCCACGAGGTCGTGGGCGACGCGGATCCCCACCCCGATGGCCTCCACCGCCTCTTCCCGCGACATGGCCGGTCCTCGTGACAGGTCCGCTGTTCCGGGCCGGACCTTGCGGACCCAGACCAGATCGTCGTCCTTCACCTCGGAGGCGACGCCCACGTCGACGACCACCACGCTGCCCCCGGCTTCGGCAGCCAGCACGTTGACCGCGGCACCGCCGGCGCGGAAGTTCTCGACCATGCCGGTCGTCACCTCCTGCGGCCACGGGGTCACCCCGCTCGCGACCACGCCGTGGTCGCCTGCGAACACCGCGACCACGAGCTCCTCGGGGACCGGTGGCGGGCAGGAGCCGTGGATGCCGGCCAGCGTCACCGACACCGACTCGAGGACACCGAGGGCGCCGGGCGGCTTGGTGAGTTGCGCCTGACGGGCCAGCGCCTCAGCCATGGCGGCGCTGTCCAGGGGCTCGATCGCGGCGACGGTCGTGGCCAGCAGGTCTTCAGAGATGCTCACCGGGTCATTGTGTCGAAGACGGGTCGGCGACGGGACAACCGGTTGGCCACGACCATCCTGCGGACTAGGTTTCGGTCATGAGCCTCGAGCGCCCCGTGACCCCAGACCCCTACGAGCTGCTTCCCCGGACAGCCACGTTCAGCCTCACCAGTGACGACGTCACCGACGGTGCACCCCTCAAGGACGACCAGGTCGCCGAGCTCGGCAACACCTCGCCCCAGCTGAGCTGGAGTGGCGCGCCCGAGGGGACCAAGTCCTACGTGGTCACCTGCTTCGACCCCGACGCGCCCACACCGAGCGGCTTCTGGCACTGGGTCCTCGTCGACCTTCCGGGCGACGTCACCTCGCTCGCCACCGGCGCGGCCTCCCACCCGCTGCCGGGACAGGCGTTCCACGTCCGTCACGACGGAGGTGGACTCGGGTTCATGGGCGCTGCGCCGCCTCCAGGCGACCAGGTCCACCGCTACTACTTCGTCGTGCACGCGGTCGGGGAGGACTCCCTCGGCGTCGATGCCGACGCGTCACCGGCGGTGGTGTCGTTCAACCTGGCCTTCAAGACTCTCGGCCGGGCCATCATCACCGGCACCTACCAGCACTGACGCCGACGTTCCTGCTGTCAGACTTGGCCCATGACCGAACCAGACATCCTGGGCGCGCCGTACACGGCCGAGGAGATCGCTCTGCCCGCCGACGACGAGGGCGAGGTGATCGCCACGTTGGTGCACCGCCCGGCCGACGAAGGGGTGACCTCGGTCGGTGCTGTCTTCCACGTGCACGGGTTCGCCGACTACTTCTTCCAGAGCGAGTACGCCGAGTGGTGGACCGCGCGCGGCTACGACTTCTACGCCGTCGACCTGCGCAAGTACGGTCGATCGCTGGGCGAGCACCAGACCCCCAACTACGTGGCCGACCTGCGCGAGCACTTCGCCGAGATCGACGAGGCCTGGGCCCGGATCACCGGACGAGACGGCCACCGCTCGGTGGTGCTGAGCGCGCACAGCACCGGTGGCCTGGTGCTGCCACTGTGGGCCAACGACCGCAAGCCGGCCCAGGCGGCGGGCATGGTGCTGAACTCCCCCTGGTTCGACCTGCGCGGCTCGCTGCTCCTCCGCACGGTCGGCACGCAGGTGATCGACCGTCTCGGCGCCTTCCAGCCCAAACGCATCCTCCCGCGCGACGTCTCGGGCTTCTACGCGCGCAGCCTGCACCGCGAGCACGAGGGTGAGTGGGACTTCAGCCTGGACTGGAAGCCGCTGCTGTCCTGGCCGGTCTACGCGGGCTGGCTGCGCGCCGTGCGCCGTGGGCATGCCGAGCTGCACGCCGGACTAGACCTGACGATCCCGACGCTGGTGCTGTGCAGCACCCGCACCGGCTCCCCGACCGAGATGGACGAGGTGGTGCACAGCACCGACATCGTGCTCGACGTCGACCACATCCGCCGTTGGGCGCCCAACGTCAGCCGCCATGTCACCCTGGTCGGCGTCGAGGGCGCACGGCATGACACCGTGCTGTCGCGACCGGAGGTGCGCGCGCGGGTGTACGACGAGCTCGACCGATGGCGCACGGCCTACCTCGTGCACTGAGCCCGACCGCTGGATGACCCAAGGACTGCCTGATGAGTGACACACCGACCCGCGCCGCCGCCTTCGACCTCAGCAGGGCCCGCCCGGCGCCGCTGTTCGACCGTTTCGTGGCCCGGTTGATCGACGACGTCGTCCTGTTCGCCGTCAACTGGAGTCTGCTCCTCGTGACGGTCGCGGCCGTGGTGACCTTCTCCAACGAGGACGACCTGAGCACTGCCGCGTCCGCTGCCATCCGAGTCTCCAGCGGTGTCTTCGGGGCGGCCATCTACCTCGGCTACTTCACCTACTTCGAGTCTCGTCGAGGTCGCACGCTGGGCAAGACCGTCATGAAGCTGCGCACCATCGGTCCCGACGACGGGCTGCCCACCACGGAGCAGGCGGCTCGACGCAACCTGTGGATGGGATTCCCGCTGCTCGCCATCATCCCGGGAATCGGCGGACTCCTCGCCCTGGTCGTCGCGTTCGGTGCGTCGATCTCCATCGCGATGGGGATCGGCGGCGACGCCAAGGGACGACAGGCCTGGCACGACCACTTCGCGGGCGGCACCCGGGTGGTCAAGCTGCCCTGAGACACCTTAGATTGCTCGTGCGTCACCCCGGCGTACCCGAAAGGACCTCTGTCATGAGCTACACGCCCCCACCGCCGCCCGACCCGTCGGCCTACGGCGTCCCGCAGACCGGTGCGCGCCCGGCGGAACTCCTCGACCGCTTCGTCGCCCGCCTGATCGACGGCCTCCTGCTCGCGGTCGTCTACGTCGTCATCGGCATCGTCCTGGTGTCCGGCGTCCTCCTCAGCGGAGTGGACAGCAATGTCGCCGTCGGCTTCGTGACCACGATCATCCTGGTGGCGCTCCAGCTCGGCTACTTCGTCTTCCTCGAGACCAGCCGCGGTCAAACCGTCGGCAAGATGGTGATGAAGCTGCGCGTCCTGGGCGCCTCAGGCGGCAACCCGACCACCGAGGAGTCGCTCAAGCGCAACATCTGGATCGCCATCGGTCTGGCCGGCTTCATCCCGGTCATCGGACTGCTGACCGGACTGGCACAGCTCGCAGCCGTGATCGCCATCGCGGTGACGATCAGCAGCGACACCGTGCTCCGTCAGGGCTGGCACGACAAGTTCGCGGGCACCCGGGTCATCAAGCAGGGCTGAGCAACGCCCTCAGAGCGGCGCCCGCAACGAGAGCGTTGCGGGGCGCCGTGCTCCTGCGACGTCGACGGTGAACGGCGCGGAAGTCAACCAGTCGGTCGTGACCGGGGCGTCGTGCCGGACATAGGCCAGTCCCACGCTCGCCCCCACGGTGGCGCCCCACGCCGCGCTGGTCACCTGGCCGACCGGTCGCCCGTCGCGCAGCACCAGCTCGCCGCCCCACAGGATCGTGTCGGCGTCCTGCACCACCAGGCTCACCAGTCGCCTGCGCTCGCCACCCGCCTGCACCCGTCGACGATGCTCCTCCAAGGCCGCCCGCCCCAGGAAGTCCAGGGATCGACCGTGCCGGTCCTGCTTGCCGAGACCGGTCGCGAAGACGAGCCCGGCCTCGACCGGAGTCACCTCGGGCGTCAGCTCGCGACCGAAGGCGCGGTAGCCCTTCTCCAGGCGCAGTGACTCGATCGCGTAGTAGCCGGCGTCAGCGACCCCGAGGTCGGCGCCCGCCGCCATCAGGTCGTCGTAGACACCCGCAGCGAACTCGACCGGCACCATCAGCTCCCAGCCCAGCTCGCCGACGTAGGTCATCCGGGTGGCCCGGACCAGCGCCGCTCCCAGCGAGACCATCCGGCTGGTGGCGAAGGGGAACGCCGCCTCGCTCAGGTCGTCGTCGCTCAGGCGGCTCAGCAGCTCGCGTGAGGAGGGGCCCATCACTCCCAGGACGGCATGGGCGGTCGTCACGTCGACCACGGTGGTGGTGCTGCCGGGACGCAGCTGGCGCGTGATCCAGTGCTGGTCGCGCACCGTGGTGGCGGAGCTGCTCACCAGCAGGAACTCGTCGGGACCGGTGCGGGTCACCGTCAGGTCGGACTCGTAGCACCCCTGCCGGTTGAGCAGTGGCGTGTAGACGGCGGTGCCGACCTCGACGTCGACGTCACCGGCACAGATCCACTGGAGGTCGACAACCGCGTCGGCGCCCGACACGACGTACTTGGAGAACGATGTCTGGTCGAAGACAGCGACCGCCTCCCGGCACGCGCGCTGCTCGGCGGCCGACCACGGCACCCAGTTCTGCCGACCCCAGGAGTAGGCGATCACCGGCGACTCCCACGCCGGCGCGAAGAAGTTGGGGCGCTCCCAGCCCATCCGCGACCCGAACGAGGCACCGGCAGCAGCGAGGCGGTCGTGCACGGGCGAGCAGCGGAACGGTCGCGCAGTGGTCATCTCCCGGTTGGGCCACGGCACCGAGTAGTGCAGTCCCAGCACCTCGACCACCCGCTCGCGCAGCCAGCGCTGGTTGCCGTTGAACGGGGCGAAACGACGGATGTCGACGCCCACCAGGTCCGTGGTCGGGTTGCCCTCCACGATCCACTCGGCCAGGGCCCGGCCCGCGCCGCCGGCCGAGGCGATGCCGACCGAGTTGAACCCCGCCCCGACGAAGTAGTTGCGCAGCCCCGGAGCCTCCCCCAGGACGAACTGGTTGTCCGGCGTGAAGCTCTCCGGACCGTTGTAGAACTTCCGGATGCCGGTCTCCCCGAGCACCGGGATGCGGCGTACCGCCTCGTCCATCAGCACCGAGAAGTGCTCCCAGTCCTCGTCGAGCAGCTGGAACTCGAAGGGGTAGGGGATCTGGTCGGGAGCGACCCACGGTTTCGCCTCCGGTTCGAAGCCACCGACCACCAGGCCGCCCACCTCCTCCTTGAAGTAGGTGTAGCCGTCGGGGTCGCGCAGGATCGGCAGGCCGGGATGGACGCCCTCGATCTGGTCGGTGACGACGTAGAAGTGCTCCGCGGAGTGCAGCGGGACGGTCACCCCCACCTTGTCCCCCAGCGCCTTCGCCCACTGCCCGGCACAGTTGACGACCACCTCGGCCTCGATATCGCCCTGGTCGGTGCGGACGCCGGTGACCCGCGGGCCGGTCGGCTCCAGCACCGTGGAGAAGTCGAGCACCCGGACGTGCTCGAACACGCGGGCACCCCGCTGCCGTGCCCCCTTGGCCAGCGACATCGTCAGGTCGGTGGGGTTGGCCTTGCCGTCACCCGGCAGCCAGATCGCCCCCAGGAGGTCGTCGACCGCCATCACCGGCCACCGCTCGGCCGCCTCGGCCGGCGTCAGCATCGCGCACTCCAGGTCGTACGCCGCAGCGGTGGCGGCGGTGCGTCGCAGCTGCACCATCCTGTCCTCGGTGCGCGCCACGATCACTCCGCCGCACTGCTGGTAGCCGGTGGAGAGGCCGGTCTCCGCCTCCAGGCCGGCGTACAACTCGGCTGAGTACTGAACCAGCCGGGTGCCGCTCTCGGTCGCTCGCAGCAGCCCCACCAGGCCGGCGGCGTGCCAGGTCGTGCCGGAGGAGAGTCGCCCCTGCTCGAGGAGCACCACGTCGTTCCAGCCGAGGCGGGTGAGGTGGTAGGCGACGCTGCTGCCGATGACCCCGCCACCGACGATCACCACCCGCGCCCGCGTGGGGAGCTCAGTCATCGAGCTGGACCTCCTCGAGAAGCTGCTGCAGGACCGGGCTGGTGAAGGTGCGCGCGGCCTTGTCGAAGCGGTGCTGTCCCCAGCCCTGGAAGTCGTAGTCCAGCGGGCTGGACCCGGCCTGGATGAAGCCCCAGAGCGACCAGCCGTATTCGCTGACCAGGCTCTGCAGCCGGACCCGCGCCAGGAGGGCGCGCGACGCGCGACCGAGGTAGGCCTCGGTGTACGCCGCGGTCTGCTCGGGCGAGAACTCGCACTCGGTGGCGGTGTTCCCGATCTCGAAGAACGGGTCGTTGTTGCCGGAGTACTCGTAGTCGATCAGCCAGATCTGGGCTCCGTCGTCGACGAAGTTGCCGGCCAGCAAGTCGTTGTTGCACGGAACGAGGGGCCCCGCAGTCGCTGCCAGCGCGGCCTCGACGTCGGCCCAGGCGTCCTCGAACCGGGTGTAGTCGGCGGGAAGGGCGAAGCCGTGGGCGCGCGCCGTGGCCAGGTAGCCGTCTCGGCGTCGGAACATGTCGAACCGGCCGGAGAACGGCGGGCCCGCCTGGAGGCGGCGACAGGCCTCAGCGGCCCGGGCCAGCACTGCCGGGTCGGCGAAGTCGGCCTCGGACAGCGTCTTCCCGGTGAGGAAATCGATCACCAGCAGCCCGAGGTCGGGGCGGTAGTCGACCACTGCCGGACCGACGCCCGCGCGCGCCGCGGCTGCGGTGTTGAGGTGCTCGGCATCGCGATCGATGCCCAACAGGGACGCATCGCTCTGGGAGCACCGCACGACGTACGTGCCGGCTGGTGTGACCACCTTGAGGTTGCGGTTCGTCAGACCGCCCGAGAGCTCCTCGACCAGGCTGCGCCCGGCGAGTGCCGGAACCTGGTCGAGGAGCTCGTCGAGGTCATGCACGTCAGTCGTTGAAGGCCTTGATGACGGCCTCGTCGATCGTGACCTTGGGTCCGGTGAACCACTTCTTGGCCGACACCTGCCACCAGATCACCAGCAGGATCAGCGCTCCGAACGTCAGGATGGGCGCATAGTTGACGAACTTCCAGGAGAAGGCGTCGCCGAACGGGTTGCCCTGGGGCACGAAAGGAAGGATGAAGTAGATCGAGATGATGGCGATCTCGATCACCGCCACCAGGTTCATCCACTTGTACTTCGCGCCGTTGTTCCAACTGCCAGCCTGGAACGCGTCCCCCATCCGCCAGCGAAGCCAGATCGGGATCAGAAACGCCAGGTAGAGCCCGATGACTGCGACGGACACGACGGCATAGAACGCGGTCGGCACGATCAGCGGCTCCTCGGCGGTCCCGATGTTGACCTCGATCAGGGCCGGGAGGGTGATGATCGCGGCCACGACTGCCACCAGCAGGACGGCGTTGGCCGGGACCTTGCTGCCGCTCAACTTCGACCAGAGCTGCGATCCTGGAATCGCTCCGTCTCGGCTGAAGGCGAACGTCATCCGTGAAGCGCTGGTCATGCAGGCCATCGTGCAGAAGAACTGCCCGATAGCGGAGATGCCAAGCACCAGCGCAGCGGTGTTGTTGCCCAGGGACTCGACGAAGATGTAGGCCACCCCGCCGCCGCCCACACCTGCGTTGTCCGCGGCTCCGTCGGCTCCGTTGGGGACCGCGAAGAGGAAGGCGAGCAGCAGGATCCAGCCACCGATGGCCGAGTAGAAGATCGACTGCCAGATCCCCTTGGCCGCGGCAGAGGAAGCCGCCGACGTCTCCTCGGACAGGTGCGCAGAGGCGTCGAACCCGGTTATCGTGTACTGCGTCAGCAACAGGCCGAAGGGCGCCACCAGCAGCCAGTACGCCGCTCCACTCGTGGATCCGCCGTCGTAGCCGGAGTTGTTGAATCGCTCGGTGAAGACGTAGCTGAAGCTCTGGTGCTGGTCAGGGACCACGACCAGGATGATCACGATCAGGGCAGCGCCGAAGACGTGCCACCAGACCGAGATGTTGTTCAGTACCGCCATCAGATGACCACTGAAGATGTTCAACAGGGCCGCAGCGGCCAGGACGACCACGAAGATGAGGAAGACCCGGGTCAGGGAGTACCCATCAGCGAAGCCGCTCGAGAACGTGCTCAGGGTGAGATCGATGAAGGTGGCGCACCCGTAGGCCACCGACGCGGTCACAGCAATCAGCCCGATCAGGTTGAGCCAACCGGTGAAGAAGCCGGCGGCTGGTCCCCCCATCTTGGAGGCCCACCAGTAGATGCCGCCCGAGGTCGGGTACGCCGACACGAGCTCGCTCATGGTGAAGCCGATGATCAGGATGAAGACGGACACGATCGGCCAGCCCCAGGAGATGGCGATCGGACCACCATTGTTGAATCCCTGTCCGAAGGTGGTGAAACACCCGGCCAGGATCGAGATGATGGAGAAGGAGATGGCGAAGTTGGAGAAGCCGGACCAGGATCGGTCCAGTTCCTGCTTGTACCCGAGTTGGGCAAGATGCTTCTCGTCGGCCGAGAGTTCTTGGGGGTGGTGTTCGGAGAGTGGTTCGTGAGCTTCAGGCATGTGACACCTTCTCGGGATACGGACCAACGTTTGTCCGGAGGCTAAACCCGTCGCCACGACGGCGTAAATACATCCAGGCAAAATTGGTATGAATTCCGACCATTGACAAGCGCGGCAACCGGTCACGAAACTGGCGCCCATGACGGCCTCACCTTCGGCTGACCTCACTGGGGCGGTCCTACGCCCGGTCCGGGGCCACCACGCGTTCGAGGCCTGTGTCGAGCAGCTGGCGACCGCGATCCGGTTGGGGGTCTACCCACGCGACACCTTCCTGCCGCCGGAACGTGAGCTCGCCGAACGGATGTCGGTCTCCCGAGCCACCCTGCGGGAGGCGATCGCGGCACTGCGAGCGGCCGGAATGGTCCAGACCACTCGCGGTCGCGGCGGCGGGACCGTCGTACTCCACAAGCCGAAGGCACCTCGCGCCTCCGCGGCGGCTGCGCTGAAGGGCCGTCACTCGCAGCTCTTGGACGCCCTTGCCTTCCGGCGCGTCGTCGAGCCCGGCGCGGCCGAGCTCGCCGCCGAACGAGAGCTCGACGGCCCGACCCAGACCCTCCTGCGCACATGCCTGGACGCCGTGAGCCACGCCGAGTCACCGGTGACACACCGCCAGTGCGACTCCCGGCTGCACCTGGCGATCGCGACGGCCTGCGGGTCACCCCTCACCATCGCGGCGGTCACGCGGGTCCAACGGGACCTGCACGACATGTTGCAGGCGATCCCGGTCCTGGCCGTCAACATCGACCACTCCAACACCCAGCACGAGGCCATCGTCACCGCGATCCTGACCGGTGACCCGCGCAAGGCCAGGCGTGTGATGAGCGAACACTGCGAAGACACCGCGGCGCTGTTGCGCGGTCTGCTCGGCTGAACAGGAATCGAAGGAGAAGCAGTGACCACCAGGAACGAACGACACCTCAGCATGGGCAACCTCGTCGACCGGATCCGGATGGACGAGATCGACACGGTCATCGTCGCGTTCACCGACATGCAGGGACGACTGCAGGGCAAACGCCTGCACGGCCACTACTTCGCCGACCACGTGGTCGGGCACGGCACCGAGGGCTGCAACTACCTCCTGGCCGTCGACGTGGACATGAACACGGTCGACGGCTACGCCATCTCGTCGTGGGAACGCGGCTACGGCGACATGGAGTTCGTCCTCGACGAGAACACCATCCGCCTGCTGACCCACCTTCCGGCCACCGCCCTCGTGCAGTGCGACCTGGTGTGGCCCGACCACTCCCCCGTGCTCCAGTCGCCCCGAGCCATCCTGGCCACCCAGTTGGCACGGGTCGCCGAGCGGGGCTGGACCGCGCTGTCCGGAACCGAGCTGGAGTTCATCGCCTTCACCGACACCTACGAGCAGGCCCACGACGCGGGCTACCACGGGCTGACTCCCGTGAACCAGTACAACGTCGACTACTCGATCCTCGGGACCACCCGCGTGGAGCCGCTGCTGCGCGACATCCGCAACCACATGTACGCCGCCGGCATGAACGTCGAGGGCGCGAAGGGCGAGTGCAACCTCGGTCAGCAGGAGATCGGGTTCCTCTACGACGAGGCCATGGTGACCGCCGACAACCACGCGGTCTACAAGAACGCCGCCAAGGAGATCGCCGCCCAGCACGGTCAGTCGCTCACCTTCATGGCGAAGTACAACCAGCGCGAGGGCAGCTCGTGCCACATCCATCTCTCGCTGCGCGGCCTCGACGGTGAGCTGGTGTTCTGGGACCAGGAGACCGGCGAGCGCACGCCGCTCTACGACCAGTTCGTGGCGGGGGTGCTGGCGACCACCGCAGACTTCACGCTGCTCTACGCACCCAACATCAACTCCTACAAGCGCTTCGCCGACGGCTCCTTCGCCCCCACCACGATCGCCTGGGGCATGGACAACCGCACCTGCGCCGTACGACTCGTGGGCCGTGGCGCCGGAGCGCGCATGGAGAACCGCATCCCGGGAGCCGACGTGAACCCCTACCTCGCCCTGGCCGCCATGATCGCGGGCGGGCTGCACGGCATCGAGCACGAGCTCGAGCTCGAGGACGAGCTGGTGGGCAACGCCTACACCTCGGACCGGCCGAAGGTGCCGACCACGATGGGAGCGGCCCGCGAGCTGTTCGCGGCCTCGACAGTCGCCCGCTCGGCGCTGGGCGACGACGTGGTCGACCACTACCTCAACATGGCCGACGTCGAGCTCAAGGCCTACAACGCGGCGGTCACCGACTGGGAGCTGCAGCGCGGATTCGAGAGGCTCTGACATGGTCCCGAGCGACACCTACACCGTGATCAACCCCGCCACGGCCCGGGCGGTCACCGACGTGCACCTCGCGTCGGTCGCGGAGACCGATGCCGCCATCGAACGGGCTCAGGAGGCCTTCGCCGCCTGGCGGGACGTGGCGCCCGGAGCCAGGGCCGCCCTGCTCCGGCGCTTCGCGGCCGTCGTCGACGAGCACATCGACGAGCTCGCCCAGCTCGAGGTCACCAATGCCGGTCACACCTGGGGCAACGCCCGCTGGGAGGCCGGCAACGTCCGCGACTGCCTGAACTACTACTCTGCGGCTCCAGAACGGATGTTCGGCCGCCAGATCCCGGTCGCCGGTGGTGTCGACCTCACCTTCCACGAGCCGTTGGGCGTCGTCGGCATCATCGTGCCCTGGAACTTCCCGATGCCGATCGCGGCGTGGGGCTTCGCCCCGGCGCTGGCCGCGGGCAACACCGTGGTCCTCAAGCCTGCAGAGCTGACCCCGCTGACCGCCATCCGGATCGGCGAGCTCGCTCTCGAGGCCGGTCTGCCCGAGGGCGTGCTGACCGTCATCCCCGGCAAGGGCTCGGTGGTCGGCGACCGGTTCGTCACCCACCCCCTGGTGCGGAAGGTGTGCTTCACCGGGTCGACGTCGGTCGGCAAGAAGATCATGGTCGGCTGCGCGGAGCAGGTGAAGAAGGTGACCCTCGAGCTCGGAGGCAAGAGCGCCAACGTGATCTTCGCCGACGCCGATCTCGCAGCCGCGGCGGCTGCGGCGCCGTACGCCGTCTTCGACAACGCGGGACAGGACTGCTGTGCCCGCAGCCGCATCCTGGTGGAGCGTTCGGCCTACGACGAGTTCCTGACCCTGATGGAGGGGGCGGTCCGGGGCATGCGCGTGCTCGACCCCGGCGACGAGACCAGCGAGATGGGTCCACTCATCTCCGCCGGACAACAGGCGACCGTGCAGGGCTACCTCGACGAGGTCGAGGTAGCGTTCGCCGGCTCTCACCCCGGCGGCGACGGCTTCTGGGTGCCGCCCTCGGTGGTGCTGACCGACGACCCGACCGCCCGCATCTGGCGTGAGGAGGTCTTCGGGCCCGTGGTCGCCGTGATGCCGTTCGACGACGAGGCCCAGGCCGTCGAGCTGGCCAACGACTCGGAGTACGGGCTCTCCGGCTCCATCTACACCCGCGACCTCGGCCGCGGACTGCGCGTCGCGCGGGCCGTCGAGGCCGGCAACCTGAGCGTCAACTCGCACTCCTCGGTGCGCTACTGGACCCCGTTCGGCGGCTACAAGCAGTCGGGCCTCGGCCGGGAGCTGGGACCGGACGCCCCGATGGCGTTCACCGAGGAGAAGAACGTCTTCATCGCGCACTGAGCTCCACCACCGAAGAACGACCGAAAGAGGGGAACCATGGCAGGACGCATCGAGGGCAGGGTCGCCGTCGTCACCGGAGGGTGTTCGGGCATCGGCCTGGCCACCGTGCGCCGGTTCGCCGAGGAGGGCGCCCGGATCGTGATCGGGGACATCGACGCGGCCCGCGGAGCAGAGGTGGTGGCCGAGCTGGGTGGCACCGACGTCGCGACCTACGTGCAGGTCGACGTCACCGACAAGGACCAGGTCGACGCGCTGTTCGCGACGGCCAAGGACACCTACGGCTCGGTCGACATCGCCTTCAACAATGCCGGCATCTCCCCACCGGAGGACGACTCCATCCTGGACACCGACCTGGACGCCTGGCGCAAGGTCCAGGAGGTCAACCTGACCAGCGTCTACCTGTGCTGCAAGTCGGCCCTCCCCTACATGCTGGAGCAGGGCAGAGGCTCGATCATCAACACGGCCTCGTTCGTCGCCGTGATGGGCGCCGCCACCTCGCAGATCTCCTACTCGGCGTCCAAGGGCGGCGTGCTCTCGATGTCGCGCGAGCTCGGCGTGCAGTTCGCCCGTCAGGGGGTGCGGGTCAACGCGCTGTGCCCCGGCCCCGTCAACACCCCGCTGCTGCGCGAGCTGTTCGCCAAGGACGAGGAACGAGCCGCACGACGCCTGGTGCACGTGCCGATGGGACGCTTCGCCGAGCCCGAGGAGATGGCCAACGCGGTGCTGTTCCTCGCCTCCGACGAGTCGAGCTTCATCACCGCCAACACCTTCCTGGTCGACGGAGGAATCTCCGGGGCCTACGTGACGCCCCTGTGAGCCTCCCGGTCATCGGCCTCACGACCTACCGCGAGCAGGCGGCCTGGGGGGTCTGGCACCAGCGGGCCGACCTCCTCCCCACCCAGTACGCCGCGGCGGTGGAGGCGCTGGGCGGCGTACCCCTGCTGCTGCCGCCGGTCGACCTGGCTGGGGCGGCCGAGGCCGCCGTGGCCCGGATCGACGCGCTGGTGATCAGCGGGGGCGCCGACGTCGACCCCGAGCAGTACGGCGAGCAGGCGCACCCCCGGACCGCCGGTTGGCGCACCGACCGCGACGCCTGGGAGCTGTCCCTCCTGGCTGCGGCGAGCGCGGGATCGCTGCCCGTGCTGGGGGTGTGCCGCGGGATGCAGATCATGGCCGTCCAGGCCGGGGGCGTCCTCGACCAGCACACGCCCGACGTCGTCGGCCACGACGACCACAGCCCGGGAGGCGACGAGTTCGGCAGCGTCGAGGTCAGCACTGTCCCCGGCAGCAGGGTCGCCGGCCTGGTCGGCGACGAGCTGACCGTCAACTGCCACCACCACCAGTCGGTGCGCTCCCATCCCGGCTTCGTCCCCGTCGCGCACGCGGCCGACGGCACCCTGGAGGCGATCGAGGCCGAAGGCGACCGCTTCTGCGTCGCCGTGCAGTGGCACCCCGAGACCGCCGCCGACGTGGGCCTGCTGGCCGGTCTCGTGGCTGCGGCGAGGTCGCGTTCAGCCGAGCAGGAGGGCCGTCACCGCGGTCAGCCCGACCACCACGATCAGGGCGCGTAGCGCCGTCGCAGGGAGTCTGCGACCGTAGGAGGCACCGAGCTGGCCCCCCACCACAGACCCCACGGCGATCAGGGCGACGACGGCCCAGTCGACGTCGGCGACGACGATGAAGACCAGGCCGGCGATCGCGTTGGCGATCGAGGCCAGCACGTTCTTGACCCCGTTGAGCCGCTGCAGGGTCTCATCGATGCCGATGCCCATCACGGCCATCAGCAGCACCCCCTGGGCGGCACCGAAGTAGCCGCCGTAGACACCGGTCAGCAGCACCGCCGGCCAGACCCACCAGGCGCCGTCGGCGGGCGCGCTGCCGTCGTGGCGCCTGGCGACCCAGGCGGAGATGGTCGGCTGGAGGACGACCAGCACGCAGCCCAGGACGACCAGCACCGGGACGATCGCCGAGAACGCGCCCGCGGGGAGCACCAGCAGCAGGCCGGCCCCGACGGCGCCGCCGAGCAGGGAGCCGAGGCCCAGCCTCAGCACGCGTCGGCGTTGGCCGGCGAGCTCGCGCCGATAGCCGATCGCCCCCGACAGCCCCCCGGGCACCAAGCCGACGGTGTTGGAGACGCCCCGACAGCCCCCCGGGCACCAAGCCGACGGTGTTGGAGACGTTGGCGATCACCGGCGGGTAGCCGAAGGCCAGCAAGGTCGGGAACGTGATCAGCGTCCCCGACCCCACGACGGCATTGATGGTCCCGGCCCCGACCCCTGCCAGCAGGATCGCGGCCATCTCGACGAGGCTCACTGCGGGGGCAGGTCTCCTGGCTGCTCCCCCAGCGGGTCACTCAGGGGGTCGGCCAGCCCGGAGGTCGCCGCGCCCTGGGCCTCGGCGATCGCCGCCTGCACGGCCGCGTTGGCCTTGCTGACCTCGTCGTCGGTGGAGCTCTTGGTGAGCGAGGCCGGCTCGGTGGAGCCCATGTCGACCCGCTTCACCGGTCCGTCGACCTGGGTGGGGATGCCCGCCATGCTGGTCATCGTCGAGCCGAGGCCCTCCAGGGCCTTGCCGATCTCGGACGGCACGATCCACACCTTGTTGGCGTCACCCTCCGCGATCTTGGGCATCATCTGGAGGTACTGGTAGGCCAGCAGCGACTGGTCGGGTCGACCGTCGTGGATGGCCTGGAAGACTGTCTGGATGGCCTGCCCCTCACCCTGGGCCCGCAGGATCTGCGACTCCCGGTCGGCCTGGGCCCGCAGGATCTGCGACTCCCGGTCACCCTCGGCATTGAGGATGGCGGCCTGCTTGGAGCCCTCGGCTGTCAGGATGGCCGCCTGCCGCTGGCCCTCGGCGGTGAGGATCACGGCCCGCTTCTCACGGTCGGCCCGCATCTGCTTCTCCATCGAGTCCTTGATCGACGGCGGCGGGTCGATGCCCTTGAGCTCGACCCGGTTGACCCGGATCCCCCACTTGCCGGTGGCCTCGTCGAGCACGCCACGGAGACCGGAGTTGATCTGGTCGCGACTGGTGAGCGTCTCCTCGAGGTCCATGCCACCCACGATGTTGCGCAGCGTGGTCATGGTGAGCTGCTCGATCGCCTGGAAGGTCCATGCCACCCACGATGTTGCGCAGCGTGGTCATGGTGAGCTGCTCGATCGCCTGGATGTAGTTGGCGATCTCGTAGGTCGCCGCAATCGGGTCGGTGACCTGGAAGTAGATGACGGTGTCGATGGACACCACGAGGTTGTCCTCGGTGATCACCGGCTGAGGCGGGAAGCTCACCACCTGCTCGCGCAGGTCGATCATGTAGCGCACCTTGTCGATGAACGGCACCACGATGTTGAGACCGGCCGGCAAGGTGCCCTTGTACTTGCCGAACCGTTCGACGATGCCGGCACGTGCCTGGGGCACGATGCGGACGGTCTTGCCGAGCAGCACCACGACGAACAGCAGGACGAGGAGGAGCAGCACGAGGACGACAGGCATGTCAGCTTCTTTCAGGACTCGAGACGCGGGATCGGATGGACGTAGGCGGTGGCGCCACGGATCTCCAGGACTTCGACGGTCTCCCCCGGCGTGATGGTGTCGAACTCGTCGTACGGCGCGGCGGACCAGATCTCGCCGCCGATCTTGATGCGGCCGTGCTGCTGGGCCGTGATCTGCTCGGTCACCACGCCCTGATTTCCCACCAGCTTGCCGTGGCCGAGCCTGAGCTCGGGACCGGTGTGCAGCCGCTTGACGACGTTCGGCCGCACCAGCAGCAACATTGCGGTGGAGCTGGCTGCGGCGGCGAGCAGCTGCAGGGGAAGAGAGAGCCCGGCCAACGCCGCGACGGCGCCGACCGCCGCCCCGGCCGCCAGCATGAGCAGCACCAGGTCGAGGCTGAACAGCTCCAGCACACCCAGCACGAAGACCAGGCCCAACCAGGCCGCCGCAGCGTGATCGGAGAACCAGTCCATGCGGTGAACCCTAGCCCGAACCCCTACGAGACTCGGTCGAATCCTCAGCCCAGGTGCCGACGGGTCCGCCGGCGCGCGGCGTACCGGCCCTCGGAGGCGGTGACCTCGAGCGGCATCCCGAACGTCTCGGACAGCAGCGGCTCGGTGACCACCTCGCTGATCGGCCCCGTGGCCACGATGCGCCCCTCGCGCAGGAGCAGTGCATGGGTGAACCCCGGCGGGATCTCCTCGACGTGATGGGACACCATCACGATCACCGGGGCGTCCTCGAAGTTCGCCAGGATCGAGAGGATCTGCACGAGGTCCTCGCGGCCACCCAGGTCGAGTCCGGCACCCGGCTCGTCGAGCAGCAGGAGCTCCGGGTCGGCCATCAGGGCCCGGGCGATCTGCACCCTCTTGCGCTCACCCTCACTGAGGGTGCCGAAGGTGCGGTCGGCGAGCTCGAGCATGCCGACCTCGCGCAGCAGCTGGCTGGCGCGATGGTGGTCGAGTGACTCGTAGTCCTCGCGCCAGCGACCGACCACGCCGTACGACGCCGAGACGACCGCGTCGCGCACGAGCTCGTGGCGCGGGATCCGTTCGGCGATCGCCGCACTGGTGAGACCGATCCGGGGCCGCAGCTCGAAGACATCGACGGAGCCGAGCTCTTCGCTGAGGACGGCGGCGACCCCCTCGGACGGGTGGATCTGGGCGCCCGCGACCTGGAGCAACGTGGTCTTGCCGGCCCCGTTGGGACCCAGGATCACCCACCGCTCCCCCTCGGCCACGGCCCAGGTCACCTTGTCGAGCAAGGTGGCCTCACCACGCCGGACGGTGACGTCGACGAAGTCCAGGACGGTGCTCATGCAGGTCACCCTAGCGGCGCCCCGTACGCTAACCGGTCGTGGACCCGCGGCCCCGACTCGAGCTTCCTGACTCCGCCGCTCTGGCGTGGTGGCTCACCGCCTGGCTCACCGGCGGAACCAGTCCCGATGCGTTGCTCGACGCCGTCCGCGGCGAGGACGCCGGCCATCACGTGGTCGGGCTGCCCGGCGCGGAGGAGGATGCCGTTCCCCTGGCGCTGGCATTGGGGCACCTGCGGTCGCTGGGAGCCGACGGCGCGGGGTTGGCGCTGCCTGTCGAGGGGGACCCGGTCGGACTGGGCGGGCCACCCGCCTTCAACCACGAGGCCATCGAGGCGGGTGAAGCCGTCGTGGTCACCGGCACCGACCTCGGGCTCGTTCCCGCCCGCGCCGGTCGTGGGGTCGTGTGGCGCTGCCTGCCGGCTCGACGTCGTCAGCTGCCCGATGTGGGAGAGGCCGACCGGGCCCTGCGCCAGGCCATGCTCGAGGCCGCCACGAACCTGGCCGAGCTCGACGTGGCCAGGTGGAGGCCCGACGTCGCCGACGAGCTGCTGAACCTGCGTCACCGTGCGGTGCCGACCGCTCCGGCGACGACACCAGCCAGCTGTGTGTCGCTGGCGGCGCGGGGCCTGCAGGCGATCGGCATCGTGGAGCTCGCCCTGGTCGACGACGGCGGCGCGATCACGGGCGCCCAGGCGGCCGAGCGTCGCGAGGCGCTGCGCCCGCTCGGCCGCGCGGGGCGCCGTGCGCTGGTCGCCGCCTGTTCGCCCGAGGCCTGGCCACCGGGCTGAGCGGCCCCCGGGGAGCGCTACTCTCGCCTCGATGACCGAACCAGCGCCCGACACCCTGCTCATCACCCTGACCGGCAAGGATCGGCCGGGAGTGACCAGCGCACTGTTCGCCACCCTGGCGCGCGCCGGGGTCGAGGTGCTCGACATCGAGCAGATCGTGCTCCGACGCAGGCTGGTGCTCGGACTCCTGGTGACTGCACCGCGCGACTGGAAGAAGCTGAGGGATGCCGTCGAGACCGCGGCAGCGGCCCTCGACATGCACGTCGAGGTCCTGCGCGGCACCGGCGACAACCGGTCGCGCAAGGACGGCCGGAGCCACGTCACGATCATCGGGATGCCGCTCAAGGCCACCGCCATGGCGGCGATCGCCGGGCGGATAGCCGACGCGGGAGCCAACATCGACCGCATCGAGCGGATGGCCCGCTACCCGGTCACCGCGATCGACCTGCACGTCTCGGGCGTCGACACCGACCGCCTACGGGGCCAGCTGGCCGCCGAGGCGGCTCGGCACGACATCGACGTCGCCGTCCAGTCCGCCAACCTCCTGCGTCGTGGGATGCGTCTGATCGTGATGGACGTCGACTCGACCCTCATTCAGGGCGAGGTCATCGAGATGATCGCTGCCCACGCCGGGCATGAGTCTGCCGTGGCCCGGATCACGGAGGCAGCCATGCGCGGGGAGCTGGACTTCGAGGCATCGCTGCGAAGCCGCGTCGCCCTCCTCGAGGGCGTGCCGGCCGCGGCGCTCGATGAGGTGTACGACGCCATCGTGCTGGCGCCCGGTGCGCGGACCATGGTGCGCACCCTCAAGCGGCTCGGCTACCGGTTCGCGATCGTGTCGGGCGGGTTCAGCCAGATCACCGACCGGCTGGCCAAGGACCTGGGCATCCACTTCTCGCGCGCCAACGAGCTCGAGATCGTCGACGGCCTGCTCACCGGCCGGATCGTCGGCGAGGTCGTCGACCGCGCCGGCAAGGCGGAGGCCCTGCGTGAGTTCGCCAGGCTCAGCGGTCTCACGGAGAAGTCGGTCATCGCGATCGGCGACGGAGCCAACGACCTCGACATGCTCAATGCCGCGGGACTCGGCGTGGCCTACAACGCCAAGGCCGTCGTCCAGCGGGCGGCCGACACGGCCGTGAACGTGCCCTACCTCGACACCATCATGTATCTCCTGGGCATCTCCCGCGAAGAGGTCGAAGCCGCCGACGCCGAGGCAGGGATCATCACGCCCGCCCCACCCGTGTGAGAGCGGCATTCGTGCCCGGTCAGCTGCGAGGGTCGCGGCCGACGTGGAAGCCGGTCACCCGGGCGGCGCCCATCTCCAGATCGGCCCACTCGCCCTCGTAGTCGAACACGGTCAGCGCACAGGTGGGGAAGCCCTGGCTCATCTCCGAGATCGAGTCGGCGTCGCCGTCACCGTCGTCGAGCAGCTGGGCCAGGTAGGCCACCGTCGGGTTGTGCCCGATCAGCAGCACGCTGGTGGCTTCGTCGGGCAGGGACCTGATGACGTCGAGGGCGGTCTCGGGGCCGGCGGCGTACAGCGAGTCGTCCACATCCGGGTCGATGTCCCAGTCCGCGGCCTCGGCCACCGCCTCCCAGGTGCCGATGGTGCGGACGGCCGACGACACCAGCACGTAGTCGCACTCGATCTCGTGCAGGGCCATCCAGGAGCCCGCATCGACCGCGTCCCGGCGTCCGCGCGGCTCCAGCTCGCGCTCGTGATCGGTGGGGGCGTACTGCTGTGCCTTGGCGTGTCGCATGACCACGAGCACTCGGGGAGTCTTCTGCACACGCCAACTCTGTCACCGGCTAGCCTGCCTGTCATGCCGACGCCCACGAGCGAGGGAGAACCCGTCATCTCCAGCACACCCCGACTCACGGTTCCCGGACCCGGCCGCGGGCCACTGATGGTCATCGGGGGCGCCGAGGACAAGCTGCGACGTCGGAACGTGCTCAGCGAGTTCGTCCGGGCCGCGGGTGGCCCGGAGGCCAGGATCGCTGTCATCCCCACCGCCTCCTCCCTCGGCCCCGAGGTGGTCGAGGTCTACGACGCGCTGTTCACCCGACTCGGCGCGGCCTCGGTCGTCTCGGCGCGACCCGAGACGCGCGACCAGGCCCACGACCCGGCGTACGTCGACGTGCTCGACGACGTGACCGGGATCTTCATGACGGGGGGCAACCAGCTCAAGCTCTCCGGGGTGATCTGCGGGACACCGTTCGGCAAGGCGATCCGGATGGCCAACGAGCGAGGCGCCGTGATCGGCGGCACCAGCGCCGGCGCCTCCATCCAGTCCAGCCACATGGTGGCCTTCGGGGTCGGCGGCACGACACCCAAGCAGCGCATGACCCAGGTCGCCGCAGGCCTCGGGCTGCTCGAGACCACGGTCATCGACCAGCACTTCGAGCAACGCAACCGCTACGGACGACTCCTGATGATCGTGGCCCAGTCGCCTCAGCTGCTCGGGATGGGCGTCGACGAGGACACCGCCGCCGTGGTCCGCTTCGACGGCGACCAGCAGACGCTCGAGGTGGTCGGTCGCGGGGCCGTCACCATCTTCGATCCCGCCCGGGTGGTCACCAACGCCCACGAGGTGCCCCGATCCCAGCCCATCATGACCAGCGGCGTCGTGCTGCACGTGCTCACGCAGGGCTCGCGCTTCGACCTGGTCACCAGGACACTGATCCCGATGCCGTCGGCGATCGACGAGTCCGAGGCCGCCGACATCGCCGAGGCCGGTCGCGACCTGCGCCGGATGGCCCGTGACATCGCGGCAGGTGATGCCTCACCCTCGGTGCTGCGACGACGACTCGCCCGTTCCCGCAAGCAGACCCCTCCTCGACAGAACGGAGCAGACTCATGACCGAGACACCGCTGGGCGGAGGACGTCCCTCTCCCGATCTGTCGATCGTCGAGACCCGGGTCTATCGCGGGGCGAACATCTGGTCCTACGAGAAGGCCATCCACCTCGTGGTCGACCTGGGCAGCCTCGAGCAGTACCCCACGAACACGATCCCCGGCTTCACCGACAACCTGCTCGAGATGCTGCCGGGCCTGCGCGACCACTCCTGCTCTCGTGGGCGTCGCGGCGGCTTCGTCGAGAGACTCAACGAGGGCACCTGGCTCGGCCACGTCGCCGAGCACACGGCGCTGGCCCTGCAGCAGGTCGTCGGCCACGACATCCGACGGGGCAAGACGCGCCAGGTCAAGGGCAAGCCGGGCCACTACAACGTGATCTTCGGCTACGTCGACGAGCAGGTCGGCCTGGCCGCCGCCAAGCTCGCCGTACGCCTGGTCAACCACCTCGTGGAGGCCGATCCCGACCTCCAGTGGCACGACGAGCTCGAGTCGTACATCCGGCGTGCCGAGCGCACGGCCTTCGGTCCCTCGACGCAGGCCATCGTCGACGAGGCGGTCTCACGCGACATCCCCTGGATCCGGCTCAACCAGTACTCCCTGGTCCAGCTGGGTCAGGGCGTGCACGCGAAGCGGATCCGGGCGACCATGACCTCGGCGACGTCCGCCATCGCGGTCGACGTGGCCTCGGACAAGGACCTCACCACCCGGCTGCTGGGGGCGGCCGGGCTTCCGGTGCCCAAGCAGGAGCTGATCCGCACCGCGGACCAGGCGGTGCGGGCCGCCGAGCGCATCGGCTTCCCCGTCGTCGTGAAGCCGCTGGACGGCAACCACGGACGTGGGGTCTGCCTCGACCTCCAGTCGGAGGCCGATGTCCGGGAGGCGTTCGTGATCGCCGAGGGCGAGACTCGCCGCGGTGGCGTCATCGTGGAGTCGTTCGTCACCGGCAAGGACTACCGCTGCCTCATCATCGACGGGCGGCTCGCGGCGGTCGCCGAACGTGTGCCGGCCTCGGTCACCGGCGACGGCTCGGCCACCGTCGAGCAGCTGGTCGACACCGCCAACGCCGATCCTCGGCGCGGCGTCGGTCACGAGAAGGTGCTGACTCGGATCAAGGTGGACGACGCGGCGGTCGAGCTGGTGCGCGAGCAGGGCTTCGCGATGACCGACGTCCCTCCGGAGGGTGTGATGGTCAAGCTGGCCCTGACAGGCAACATGTCCACCGGCGGCATCTCCATCGACCGCACCTTCGAGGCCCACCCCGAGAACGTCGAGATCGCCGAGGAGGCGGCCCGGATGATCGGGCTCGACATCGCCGGGATCGACTTCATCTGCCCCGACATCACCGAGCCCGTCCGCGAGACCGGCGGCGCCATCTGCGAGGTGAACGCGGCGCCGGGGTTCCGGATGCACACCCATCCCACAATCGGCGAGCCGCAGTTCATCTCCAAGCCGGTGGTCGACATGCTGTTCCCGCCCGGGGCGCCCTCGCGGATCCCGATCGTGGCCGTCACCGGCACCAACGGCAAGACCACGACGAGCCGGATGATCAGCCACATCTTCAAGGGAATGGGACGCAAGGTCGGCATGACGTCGACCGATGGGGTGGTGATCGACGAGCGGCTCCTGATCAAGTCCGACGCCTCCGGTCCGCGCTCGGCCCGGATGGTGCTGCAGAACCCCCGCGTCGACTTCGCCGTCTTCGAGGTCGCGCGCGGCGGCATCCTGCGCGAGGGCCTCGGCTACGAGCGCAACGACGTGGCCGTCGTCCTCAACGTCCAGCCGGACCACCTCGGGCTGCGCGGCATCGACACGGTCGAGCAGCTGGCCGACGTCAAGGCTGTGCTCGTGGAGGCCGTGCCGCGCGACGGGCACGCCGTCCTCAATGCCGACGACCCGCTGGTGCGCGCGATGCGACGCAGGTGCTCGGGCCAGGTCGTGTGGTTCTCCATGGAGGAGCCGGGCTCGGAGACCCGGGAGATGATCGACGCCCACTGCCGTCGCGGTGGCAAGGCGTTGGTCCTGGAGCCGTCCGAGCGCGGCGAGATGATCGTGGTCAAGCACGGCCGGCGCGAGATGCAGCTCGCCTGGACCCACCTGCTGCCGGCGACGTTCGGTGGACGGGCGCGCATGAACGTGCAGAACGCTCTGGGAGCAGCCGCAGCCGCCTTCGCGGCCGGAGCCCCGCTGCACGACATCCGACAGGGCCTGCGCACGTTCAACACCAGCTACTACCTCTCGCCCGGCCGCCTGAACGAGGTCGAGGTGGACGGGGTCAACGTGATCGTCGACTACTGCCACAACGCCCCGGGGATGAAGATGCTGGGCGACTTCGTCGACCGCGTCGGCGAGTCGCTGGTGTCGTCGCACGAGCTTGCTCGTCCCTCGCGCATCGGCGTGATCGCCACCGCCGGCGACCGCCGCGACGAGGACATGCGCGAGCTCGGCTTCATCGCCGCCCATCACTTCGACGTGGTGGTCGTCCGCGAGGACGCCGCTCTCCGGGGCCGCAAGAAGGGCGAGGTGGCCAAGCTCGTCGCAGAAGGTGTGCGCTCGGCCATGGAGGAGGGGGCGCGCTGCAAGCAGGTCGAGGTCGTCATCGACGAGATCAAGGCGGTCCGTCACGCGATGGGTCGCGCCAACCGCGGCGACCTCGTGGTCATCTGCGTCGACAAGCACCCCGCAGTCATGGCGGAGCTCGAGACCTGGTCGCATCAGGCGCAGGCCGGCGCCGGCTTCTCCGACGACTCCCCCGCCGCCGACCCCGACTTCACACCCCCCGACCCGTCGTAGATGTACACCTGAATCGCGTCGACCTGTCGCAGATGTACAGCTGGGTGTGTACATCTGCGACAGGTCGGCGGGAAGAGCGTGTACAACTGCGACAGGTCAGCGGGCGGCGCGGACCTTCGTGCCGATCGTCGCTGGGTCGTCCGGTGTGCCCCCGGCTGCGGCGATCCAGTCGTAGACCCCCTGGCGCTCGGCGTGACACATCAGTCCCACCACGTCGCCGGGACCGGCCCGTTCGACCAGCGCCGCCAGGCACGCCACTTCGGTGTCGTACGCCGGCACCTCGGTGACGCCCACCCGCGCGGCACCCGCGCGCATCAGCTCGTCGATCTCCTCCGTGGTCCGGCCCCGGAGGTATTGCGCCTTGTGACCGATCGCCACCTCGTCGGCGTCTCGCGCCCCGATCTCTCCGAGCTTGTCGATCAGCTCGTCGGTGCGGTCGCCCACCGCTCCGAGCCCCAGGAGGAGCCTGGCTCCCGGGGGTCGGAGCCCGTTCATGATCTCCATCAGCGCCTCGAGTCCGGCCTCGTTGTGCGCCAGGTCGACGACCACGGACACCCCGTCGATCGAGAAGATGTTCATCCGGCCCGGATTGTGCTCGGCATCAGGGAGGAACGTGCGCAGTCCCTCGATGACGACCTCCCGCTCGATGCCGATCGCCAGCGCCGCACTCGCCGCCGCCAGCGAGTTCTCGACGTTGAAGCGCGACAGCCCCGACAGGGTCATCGGCACGTCGACGAGCTCCACCAACGGGTCGGCGTCGGCATGCGGAACGAGCACGCAGATCCAGCCGTCGATCACCGTGGTCGCTCTGCCACCACTGTTGAGGGTGTCGCGGATCGCCGGTGAGTCGGGGTCACGGGAGAAGACCCACGGCTGCGCCTTGGTCGTGGCCCGCATGGCGTAGACCCGGGGGTCGTCACCGTTGAGGACCGCCCAGCCACTGGGTCGGGTGATCCACGGGACCACGCTCTTGACCTCGGCCAGCTGGTCGACGGTGTCGATGCCGTGCAGCCCCAGGTGGTCGGCCGTCACGTTGGTGACCACCGAGACGTCGTTGCGCGTCAGCCCGATGCCCTTGAGCAGGATGCCTCCGCGAGCGGTCTCGGTGACCGCGAACTCGACCTCCGGATGGGCCAGCACGCGCCCCGCCCCACTGGGGCCCGAGTAGTCGCCGGCCTCGACCAGCTCGCCGTCGATGTAGATCCCGTCGGTGTTCGACCACCCGACGACCTTCCCCGAGGCCCGAGCGATGTGCGCGATCATCCGCGACGTGGTGGTCTTGCCGTTGGTGCCGGTCACCGCCACGACCGGGATCCTCGGCACGATGGTGTGGGGAGCAGCGCCCGGCGGCGAGGCGGCCACCCTGGCTGCGGCGTGGCCCACCACCGACTCCAGGTCGTCGGAGAGCAGCGAGTCGAGCACCTCGGCCACGGCACGCCCCATCGCCTGTCCCCGCTCGCGGTGGCGCCAGGGGAAGGCCGCCACCAGCTGATGGGGGTCGTTGGTGGGCCGCACCCGCACGGCCAGGCGGGAGGTCCCCGACTCGGCGGCGACGGCACGCACGAGGCGGGCGACGGCGCGCGCCGCGAAACGCTGCCGGAAGCCCGACTCAGCGGCCCCCGGACGGGCGTTGCGCAGGCCGATGCGGCGGGCGAACCGGACGGCGGTCGCGTCGGGCACCGCTGCCAGGCCGCTCACATCGAGGGTCAGCTTGATCGCGGCGCGCGGGAAGTAGAGGTTCGGGCCTTCCAGGACCCTGAGCTCGACGAGGGAGGAGGTCACCCCCGAACGTTACCGATCACATGCCCATCGCGTGGAAACCGCCGTCGACATGCACGATCTCGCCGCTGGTGGCGGGGAAGAAGTCGGAGAGCAGCGCGACGACGGCCTTCGCGGTCGGGGTGTGGTCGGACTCGTCCCAGCCCAAGGGCGCGCGGTCCTTCCACGCGGACTCGAGGTCCTCGAAGCCGGGGATCGCCTTGGCGGCGAGGGTCTTGAGGGGTCCGGCCGCCACGAGGTTGCAGCGGATGCCGTCGGGGCCGAGGTCACGGGCGAGATAGCGCGAGCAGGACTCCAGGCCGGCCTTGGCCACGCCCATCCAGTCGTACGCCGGCCAGGCGACCGTGGCGTCGAACGTGAGCCCCACGACCGAGCCTCCGGGTCCCATCAACGGCTTGCAGGCCTGGGCCAGCGCCTTGAGGGAGTAGGCCGAGACCTGGAGTGCTTGCGCGACATCGGGCCACGGGCCGTCCATGAAGTTGCCGCCCAGCAGGGTGGCCGGGTTGCCGTAGGCGATCGAGTGCACCACGCCGTCGAGTCCGTCGACGTGCTCGCGCACGGCGTCCGGCAGGGCCGCCAGGTGTGCCTCGTCGGTGACGTCGAGCTCGAGCACGGCCGGCTCGACCGGGAGCCGCTTGGCGATGCGCTTGGTGATGTTGAGGGCCCGCCCGAAGTTGGAGATCAGCACCGTGGCGCCCTCCTCCTGGGCGACCCGTGCCGTCGCGAAGCCGATGGAGGAGTCCATCGTCACTCCCGCGACCAGGATCCGCTTGCCGTCGAGAATTCCCATGTCAGTGCCCCATTCCCAGTCCGCCGTCGACCGGGATGACTGCCCCGGTGACGTAAGCCGCTCCGTCGGATGCCAGCCAGGTGACCGCGGCCGCGATCTCGTCCGGGGAGGCGTAGCGCCCCAGCGGAACCTGGTTCTTGATCGCCGTTCGTTGCTCGTCGGTGAGCACCCCGGTCATGTCGGTCTCCACGAAGCCCGGCGACACCACGTTGGCCGTGATGGACCGGCTGCCGAGCTCGCGGGCGAGGGAGCGGGCCATGCCGACCAGGCCCGACTTCGAGGCCGCGTAGTTGACCTGCCCGGCGGAGCCGAGGAGGCCGACGACCGAGGAGATGAAGATGATGCGGCCGCGTTTGAGCCGGAGCATCCCCTTGGCCGCCCGCTTGGCGACCCGGAAGGACCCGGTGAGGTTGGTGTCGATCACCGAGGACCAGTCGTCGTCACTCATCCGGAGGACCAGGGTGTCCTTGGTGATCCCGGCGTTGGCGACCAGGATCTCGACGGGGCCGTGCGCGGCCTCCGCATCGGCGAAGGCCTGGTCGACCGCAGCGGCATCGGTGATGTCGCAGCGCAGGTCGAGCGCACCCTCCGGTGCTCCGCCGTTGCGGGTGGTGACGGCGACCTGGTCGCCTTGGGCTAGGAATGCCTCGGCAATCGCGCGGCCGATGCCGCGGTTGCCTCCGGTCACGAGGACTGATCTGCTCACGTGGCGACGCTATCGCTTACCACTGGGTAGGCATAAGCCGCCCGAGCGTGTGGGGTTCACTCGTCCTCGAGCCGGAAACCGACCTTGAGGCCGACCTGGAAGTGCTCGACGACGCCGTCCTTGACCTGTCCCCTCACCTGGACGACCTCGAACCAGTCGAGATGCCGCAGCGTCTTGCCGGCCCGCTCCACGCCGTTGCGGATGGCCTGGTCGATCCCGTCGGGCGAGGTGCCGACGATCTCGGAGATGCGATACACACGGTCGGACATGGGCTGACTCCCTAGCTAGAGAAACCGGGCGGGTTTTGTGGAGCCTAGCGACGTACGATGAAGCAATGGCAGCCCGGCGGCAACGCGACCCCTCGACAGCCGTTCGGATCACGACGGCGGGCGCCAGTCGCGCCGACGACATTGCCGGCCGGCAGCGGCGGTATCTGCTGTCGATGGGGGTGCGCACCTTGTGTGTGGTGGGCGCTGTTCTGGTGGGACCGACGTGGTACCGCTGGGTCCTGATCGCCGGCGGAGTGTTCATTCCCTACGTCGCGGTCGTGTTGGCCAATGTCGTGAATGTCCGAGATGACGGGTTCTCCCTGCTGGACGCCGCGCCGCCTCACAAGGAGCTGTCAGGCGGACCCCAGCACCTGGACTCAGCCTGATCAGTTTCTTGGAAAACCTCCAGCGGTCATGCAAGAATCAACGACAGTGAGCTCAGCCTCCCCCGTCTGAGTTCACTCTTGTGATGCCGGACGGCTTCCCCCGTGGCCGTCCGGCATCGCTTCTTTCCAGGAGTGAGATGAGCGAGCTGCCCACCGTGTGTTCGGCCCGCGGGTGCACCGCTCCGGCCGCCTGGTCGCTGCTCTGGAACAACCCCAAGCTGCACACCGCCGAACGGCGCAAGGTCTGGCTGGCGTGCCCAGCACACCGCGAGTCGCTGAGCGACTTCCTGTCGGCTCGCGGGTTTCTGCGCGACGTCGAGGAGTTCGAGGACCAGCGCTGAGGGACTAGCCGCCGATGGCCGACATCGGCCGGTCGGGTTGCAGGAAGGACACGTCGTCGATCCCGTGACCGGCCCGCTTGGTCGCCATCGCCGCGACCCAGCGCTCGGCGATCTCGATGTCGGACCTGCCGGTTCGCAGGGCGGCTCGCAGGTCGGACTCCTCACGGGCGAAGAGGCAGTTGCGCACCTGGCCGTCGGCTGTGATCCGGACCCGGTCGCAGTCGCCGCAGAACGGCCGCGTGACCGAGGCGATCACCCCGACGGTGGCGGGTCCACCATCGACCAGGAACAGCTCGGCCGGCGCACTGCCGCGAGGCTCGGCTGCAGGGCGCAGGTCGAACTCGCGCTCGAGATGGGTGAAGATCTCCTCGGCGGTCACCATCTCCGCGCGGCTCCAGCCGTGCTGGGCATCCAGGGGCATCTGCTCGATGAACCGCAGCTCGAAGCCCTCCGCGATCGCCCAGCGAAGCAGCTCGGGCGCCTGCCCGTCGTTGAGTCCCCGCAGCAGCACGGCATTGATCTTGATCGGGCCCAGGCCCGCCGCTCGGGCCGCCTCGAGACCGGCGAGTACGTCGGGCAACCGGTCGCGCCGCGTCACCTCGGCGAAGCTCTCCGGTCTGACGCTGTCGAGGCTGACGTTGACCCGGTCGAGGCCGGCGGCCGCCAGTGCGGACGCCGTGCGAGCCAGGCCGAGAGCGTTGGTCGTCATCGACACCTCGGGCGACGGGGTCAGCGCCTTGGTGCGCGCCACGATGTCGACCAGGCCTCGGCGGACGAGCGGCTCTCCCCCGGTGAACCGCACCTCGCGGATGCCGAGGTGGGTCACCCCGATGTCGATGAGCCGGACGATCTCGTCGTCGGTCAGCACGCTGTCGTCGGGCAGCCACTCGAGTCCCTCGGCGGGCATGCAGTAGGAACAGCGGAGATTGCACCGATCGGTCAGGCTGACGCGCAGGTCTCGCGCTACACGACCGAAGCGATCAGAGAGTTCCATGGTGACCATCCTAGGTGGGCACTCCCCGAGAAGCCGCTTTCGCCCGGGCCGATAGCCTCTGGGCGTGAGGTCGCTGAGGTTCCTGCTGAGTCGGCGCTGGATCCTCTTCGTGATCACGGTGGTGCTGCTCACCGCCCTCGCCTGGCGCCTGGGGCTGTGGCAGTTCCACCGCCTGGAGGACCGCAAGGCGAGCAACGCCATCGTCGAGAACAACGTGTCCGCCGAGCCGGTGCCGGTCGCGGAGGTGCTCGAGGTCGGCGCGCCCGTTCGCGCCAGCGCGGAGTGGAAGCGAGTGACCGCCTCGGGGGTCTACGACGCCGAGGACACGATCGTGGTGCGCTACCAGACCCGTGAGGGCGAGCCGGGCGTCGACGTGGTGGTGCCCTTGCGCACCGTCGAGGGCGCGGTCCTGCTGGTGGACCGTGGCTGGATGCCGGCGAGCAACCGCGGGGCCGACGTGGGCGACGTACCAGCTCCACCCACCGGCCAGGTCGACGTCACGGGCTGGGTGAGGTCGGACGCCACCGGAAGCTCGACCCGGGTCTCGGACCAGAGTGTGCGCTCGATCTCGAGCGCTGCCATCGCCGACGCGCTCGACCTCGAGGTCTACGGCGGGTTCGTCGACCTGGACACCGAGAGCCCAGCGCCCGCGCAGACGCTCGAGAAGGCCGAGCTCCCCGATCTCGGGAACGGGCCGCACTTCTTCTACGGACTCCAGTGGTGGTTCTTCGGGCTGCTCGCCGTCTTCGGCTTCTTCTACCTGTTGTACGACGAGTGGCGTGGGCCGGACCGCACGACGGGGCGCACGCGCCGGTGGCTACAGGGCCCGGAGCATGCCGCCGTCGACGGGCAGCATGACACCGTTGACAAAGCTTGACGCGGGCGACATCAGGAAGGCGGCGGTGCGCCCGAACTCGGCGGGTTGCCCGTCTCGTCGCAGCGGGATGCCCTCGGCCGCTCGCTCGCGAGCCCCGGCTCCCCTGCCCGCATCGAGCTCGGTGAGCCGCTCGGTGGCGATCCGCCCGGGCAGCAGCCCGTTGACCCGGATGCCCGACGGCCCGAGCTCGTCGGCCAGGTCCTTGGCATACATCGCCAGGCCGGGGCGCAGCCCGTTGGAGACGGCCAGCCCCGGCAGCGGCGCACGCACCGACGAGGACAGCACGAAGGTGATGGTGCCGCCGGCGGGAAGAACTCGCGCCACCTCGCGCGACAGCCTGACCGCACCCAGGAAGACGGTCTCGAACGAGGACATCCACTGCTCGTCGCTGACCTGGGTGGCAGCCCCGGCCGGCGGACCGCCGACCGAGATCAGGATGCCGTCGAGCCGACCCCAGAGGTCCTGAGCCGTCTGGATCAGGCGCTGGGGCGTCGACGGGTCGGCGTTGTCAGCCACCACCGAGCGGCACCGGTCGCCCAGCTCGGCAGTCGCCGCATCGAGGGAGGCGGCCTCACGGCCGGAGATGAGGACGCGTGCGCCGTCAGCGACCAGCTGGTCGGCAGCAGCGCGGCCCAGGCCGCGGGCGCCACCGGTGACGAGGTAGACCTTGTCCTGAACGTCGAGATCCATGGACCGATCCTGCCACCTCAGGCGCTGCCGGCTCCGCTGAGGTCATCGATGAACTGGGTGCGGTAGAGGTCGCTGTAGAGGCCGCCCTCGGCGAGCAGGCTGGTGTGGGTGCCTGACTGGACCACGCGCCCGGCATCGATGACCAGGATCAGGTCGGCCTGTCGGATGGTGGACAGCCGGTGGGCGATGACCAAGGAGGTGCGGTCTTCCAACGCCGCGTCGAGAGCGCGTTGGACAGCCGCCTCGGACTCGGAGTCGAGGTGTGCGGTCGCCTCGTCGAGGACGACGATCGGCGGGGCCTTGAGCAGCAGGCGCGCGATCGCCAGCCGCTGACGCTCACCACCCGAGAGCCGGTAACCCCGGTCGCCGACCACGGTGTCGAGGCCGTCGGGGAGTGCCCTGACCAGTGGCTCGATCTGGGCCGCGGACAGGGCCGCCCAGATGGTCTCGTCGCTCGCGCCGGGCTTGGCGTAGTGCAGGTTGGTGCGAATGGTGTCGTGGAACATGTGGGCGTCCTGGGTGACGTAGCCGACCACGTCCTCCAGCGACTGGAGGGTGACGTCGCGGACGTCCTCCCCGCCCACCCGGACCACGCCGGAGACGGCGTCGTAGAGGCGAGCCACGAGGTGGGTGATCGTGGTCTTGCCGGCACCCGAGGGACCGACCAGCGCCACCATCTGACCGGGGGCCGCCTCGAAGCTGATGTCGGTGAGCACTTCGGCTGAGACCCTGGACTCCTTGCGGGCCACCACCTCGAGCGAGGCGAGCGAGATGTCCTCGGCTCGGGGGTAGGTGAAGCTGACGTGCTCGAAGGCGACGCTCGCAGCCGTTCCGGGGAGCACGGTCGCCTGCGGCTTCTCCTCGATCATCGACGGCAGGTCGAGCACCTCGAAGACCCGCTCGAAGCTGACCAGGGCGGTCATCACGTCGATGCGCACGTTGGAGAGCCCCTGGAGCGGCCCCAGCAGCCTGAGCAGCAGGGTGCCGAGCGCTGTCAGGGTGCCGATCGTCAGCGTGCCCTCAACCGCCAGCCAGCCGCCCAGGCCATAGACCAGCGCGGTGGCGAGCGCCGGGATGATCATCATGGCTGCCCCGAAGACCCGGGTGATGAGCGAGATCCGGATGCCGAGGTCGCGCACGTTGGCGGCTTTGGCCGCGAACAGCACGTCCTCCTCGCCGCGTCGGCCGAACAGCTTGAGCAGCATCGCCCCGCCGACGTTGAACCGCTCGGTCATGGCGTTGCCCATGTCGGCGTTGCCGTCCATCTGCTGCCGGGTGAGGCCGGCGATGTGCTTGCTGACCCACTGCGAGGCGAGCCAGAGCAGCGGGAAAAGCGCGAGGCACAGCAGGGTGACCTGCCAGCTCAGGGCCAGCATGGTGACGCCGACGACGAGCACCGAGATCGTGTTGGAGACCGTGCTGGACAGGGTCGAGGTGAACGCGCGCTGGGCGCCGATGACGTCGTTGTTGAGCCTGCTGACCAGCGCGCCGGTCTGCGTGCGGGTGAAGAACGCCAGCGACTGCCGCTGCACGTGGGCGAAGACCTGGACCCGCAAGTCGTAGATCAGCCCTTCACCGATGCGCGAGGAGAGATAGCCCGCGGCCAGGCCGAGCCCGGCGTCGAGGATGGCCACCAGCGCCATGATGACCGCGAACCAGATCACCACCGAGGTGTCGCCCTGGAGGATGCCGGCGTCGATGATGTGCTTGATCAACAGCGGCGTCACCACGACGAGGCTGGCATCGACGATGGTCAGACCCAGGAAGCCGGTGATCGTGCGGCGATGGGGTCGGGCGAAGCCGAAGACGCGGCGGACGGTCTGGCGGTCGAGCCGGTTGTCGGCGATGCTGCGGTCGGTGCGCAGGTTGCGCCACATCGGACCCATGCCGGTCATGCCTGACATCGCGCACCTCCTTCATCGTCGGCGTCGCCGAGTGACTCATTCAACAGTGCGGCACCGACAGTTGTTCCTCAGGCCAAGGAGACCAGGTCGGCGTAGTCGTCGCTCCAGAGGTCCTCGTCACCGTCGGGCAGGAGCAGCACCCGATCCGGCTCCAGCGCGCGCACGGCTCCCTCGTCGTGGGTCACCAGGATGATCGCACCGGCGTAGGTGCGGATCGCCGCCAGCACCTCTTCGCGCGAGGCGGGGTCGAGGTTGTTGGTGGGCTCGTCGAGCAGCAGCACGTTGGCGCTGGACACGACCAGGCTCGCGAGCGCCAACCTGGTCTTCTCACCACCCGACAGCACCGAGGCGGACTTGTGGGCGTCGTCGCCGGAGAACAGGAACGACCCCAGGACACTGCGGGCCTCGCTGTCGGTCAGCTGCGGGGCAGCGCTCTGCATGTTCTCCAGCACCGTGCGACTGGTGTCCAGGGTCTCGTGCTCCTGGGCGTAGTAGCCCAGCTTCAGCCCGTGGCCCGGGACGACCTTCCCGGTGTCGGGCTGGTCGACGCCCGCCAGGATCCGCAGCATCGTGGTCTTGCCGGCCCCGTTGAGACCGAGGATGACGACCCGGCTGCCCTTGTCGATCGCGAGATCGACGTCGGTGAAGACCTCCAGCGAACCGTAGGACTTCGACAGCTCCTCGGCGGTGATCGGCGTCTTGCCGCACGGCGCCGGGGCCGGGAACTTGATCCGGGCCACCTTGTCGGCGGCACGCTCCCCCTCGAGCCCGGCCATCATCTTCTCGGCACGCTTGAGCATCGACTGCGCCGCGGTGGCCTTGCTCGCCTTGGCGCGCATCTTGTTGGCCTGGTCGGTGAGGGTCTTGGCCTTCGACTCCGCGTTGGAGCGCTCGCGCTTGCGGCGTCGCTCGTCGGTCTCCCGCTGGGTGAGGTAGGCCTTCCAGCCCATGTTGTAGACGTCGATCTGTCCGCGGTTGGCGTCGAGGTGAAGCACCTTGTTGACGGTGGTCTCGAGCAGGGCGTTGTCGTGGCTGATCACGATCAGCCCGCCCTTGTGGTTCTTCAGGAAGTCGCGCAGCCAGACGATCGAGTCGGCGTCGAGGTGGTTGGTGGGCTCGTCCAGCAGCAGGGTCTCGGCGCCGGAGAACAGGATCCGTGCGAGCTCGACGCGTCGCCGCTGCCCACCGCTCAACGTCTTGAGGGGCTGGGTCAGGATCCGCTCCTCGATGCCGAGGCTGCTCGCGATATGGGCGGCTTCGGACTCGGCGGCGTAACCGCCGCCAGCGTGCAGCTCGGCGTCCGCCCGGGAGTAGCGCTTCATGCCGCGCTCTGCTGTCTCAGGATCCGCAGAGGCCATCTCGGTCTCGGACTCCCGCAGCCGGCGTACGACGTCGTCGAGGCCGCGAGCCGACAGGATGCGGTCGCGGGCGAGGGTCTCGGGGTCGCCGATGCGCGGATCCTGCGGCAGGTAACCGACCTCTCCGGTGGAGAGCACCTTGCCCGAGGCGGGCTGCGCCTCCCCCGCCAGGATCTTGGTGAGGGTGGTCTTCCCGGCGCCGTTGCGACCGACGAGACCGACCTTGTCACCCGCTGCGACGCGAAAGTTGACGTGTTCCATGAGGAGACGCGCCCCGGCACGGACTTCGAGGTGTTGGGCGGTGATCATGAGGGTGGTTAGTCTACGGCGAAGTAGCATCTCGGCTTGCATCACCGCCCGCACTGAGCAGGGCACCACGAAGGGACCGCACAGCATGCGCTTCAACCCGAAGGCAAGGCTCGACACCAGCCGCGTGTCGGACGGCGGTGGCCGGTCCGGAGGCGGCGGAGGTCTCGGTGGTGGGCAGATCCAGATGCCCGGTGGGATGAAGGCCGGCGGCGGCGTCGCCGGCATCGTGATCATCCTCATCATCCTGGCCGTCAACTTCCTCATGGGCGGGCAGTCGCCGACGACGGGAGGCCCTCTCGACAGCAGCCAGATGGTCGCCGACGGCACCGACAGCGGCCGCTACGACAACTGCCAGACGGGTGAGGACGCCCAGACCGACGAGGACTGCGCTCGGGTGCTGGTGGAGAACTCACTGCGCGACTACTGGGCCGGCACGCTGCCCGACCAGGCGGACGTCGAGTTCGCGCCGGCCACGATGGAGACCTTCACCGGAGCCGTCAACACCGGCTGTGGTCAGGCGACCTCGGCCGTCGGGCCGTTCTACTGCCCGCCCGACCAGCGCATCTACCTCGACACCACGTTCTTCGCCGATGTGCTGCAGCAGCAGCTCAACGGCCCGTCGGGCGCCTTCGTCGAGCCCTACGTGATCGGTCACGAATACGGTCACCACATCCAGAACCTGTTGGGGACCATGGGCCGGGTCAAGACGCAGCAGGGTCCGCGCAGCGACGCCGTACGCCTCGAGCTCCAGGCCGACTGCTACGCCGGGATGTGGGTCAAGGCGGCCACCAGCACGCAGGACGCCACCGGTGAGCCCCTGATCCTCGACCTCACCGAGCAGGACATCACGGAGGCTCTGGCAGCCGCGAGCGCCGTGGGCGACGACAAGATCCAGCAGCAGACCCAGGGTCAGGTGACCAAGGAGAGCTGGACGCATGGTTCGGCGGCCTCGCGGATGAAGTGGTTCCAGACCGGCTTCCAGCAGGGCACCCTGCAGGCCTGCGACACCTGGGCCGTGGACACTCCGTAGGTCAGAGCAGCGCCTCGATCTGGGGGAACTGTCGCTGCATCGAGCGCAGGTAGGGCGCGACGCTCGGATGCCGGAACTTGCCGACCAGGGCGCCGGGACCCTCGGCTGCCCTGGCCAGCGCCCACTCGGCCCTCGACATCACGGTGTAGACCGCACTGACCCGGGCCCCCAGCTCGACCTGCTCCCGGGTGGCCAGCCCTGCAGGCAGAGCACCGACATAGGCCTCCAGGAGCGGCTCGAAGTCCTCGCGCGCACTCAGGCAGTAGTAGCCCAGGTCGGCGCCGACAGGACCGGTGCCGAGGGTGGCCCAGTCGATCCCGATCACCGAGTCGGCGTCGTGGGACAGCAGGTTCTGCGGGGTCGGGTCGCCGTGCTGAGCCACCTGCGGGAGCTCCGCCAAGGCCGTCAGGAAGTGCCCCCGACGGGTCCACAGGTGCTCGGCCACGTCGGCCACCGTCGTCCGAGCCAGGGTCGGCCAGCCGCCTCGATGCTCGACGCGACGCATCCGGTCCACCAGCTGGTTGCTCGCCAACCACGGGTGAGCTCCCAGCTCGGCGGCGGCGAATCGCCCCAGCGAACGGGCGATGAAGAGTCCTCCCGGCGCTCGCTCGTCGAGGTGGGCGGACCACAGGGTGATCCCCTCGTCGTCCTCCTCGACCCGGGTCGCCGGCTCGGAGCGCAGGCCCGGCGTACCAGCCACGACACCGCTGAGCGCCACCTCCGCGGCCCGTCGCCAGTAGGCGAAGTGCGACGGCGTCGAGAACTCGCCCGGGTCACCCTGAACGGGCGCGGAGAACCGCTTGACCACCTGGTCGCCGACCAGCCACACCCCGGCCGACGACGCCCCGAGTCCGGCCGTCAGCACCTGCCAACCCGGTTCCGGCTGCCACATGGTGCTCATCCTGACAGAGCGGCTCGCGTTGGGTCGGCTGATTCAGCCCAGGTCGCGACGGGCGAACGCCCACTGCCCGGCCACGCTGACGAGGCCCGCCACCGCCAGCAGCGCCAGGAAGGGCGGCCACCGGAACGCCTCGGCCGGCACCAGGGCCAGGTGTTCGAAGGGCGAGAGGTCCTGCAGCCACTGGGGAAGCCTGAACAGGTCACCGAACAGCATCATCACGAAGGCGAGCACCAGACCGAGCCAGGTCAGTACGCCGAGACGCGGGCTCAGGCCGTAGAGCAGTCGGCCCACCGCGCTGAGCACCAGCACGGGGGCGACGTACCCGCTGATGTCGACCGGGAAGCGCAGCAGCGCGCCGGTGTCGCCGGTGACCAGGGCGTAGCCGGTCCCGATCCCCAGGCCGGCGGCCAGCACGACCGCCACCACCCCGAGGACCGTGGCGGTGACGTGGCCGAGGAGCCAGCTGCGGCGCGACAGGGCGGTGGCCAGCAGCGACTCGACCCGACCGGCGTCCTCCTCGCCCCGGGGGCGCAGCGACGCGGAGATCGCGTAGCCACAGGCGATCAGGGCCAGCAGCACCAGGGCGGTCGCGTAGAAGCCGTCGACCAGGTCTCCGCTCGTCTGCACGAACAGCTCCTGCGAGGTCTCCGAGTCCCCGATCAGGTCGGCCACGTCGGTCCCCATCGACCCGTAGGCCAGACCCACGAGGAAGAGCCCCACCGACCAACCGATGACGGGCCCGCGGTGCAGCCGCCAGGCCAGGCCGAAGCCTCCCCGCAGCCGCGGCCCGGCGGTGGCCGGCCCGGACCGGGCCGCAAAAACGCCCGATCCGAAGTCACGGCGCCCGAAGACGACGTACGCCGCCAGCGTGGTCACCGCCGCGGCGACGAGCAGGAGGAGCGCCGGCCACCACCGCAAGCCGGAGAAGGCGTGCATGCCCTGGTACCACCCGATGGGCGAGAGCCAGGTGAACAGCGGGTTGCCGATGTCGCCCACGGCCCTCAGGACGTAGGCAATGCCGATGAACGTGCCGGAGATGCCGTACATGGAGCGGGTCGTGGTGGTGAGCTGGGCGGCGAGGAGCGCGGTGCCGCTGAACACGAACCCGACCAGGGCCAGGCCGACTCCGAGGGCGAGCGAGTCCGCCACGGCCAGGGGGTAGACGACCAGGCTCAGGCTCACCAGCGCACCCAGCCACACGTTCGCGATCAGGGCGGTGAGCAGCGCGGCGACCATCGGCGCCTGCCCGCCGACGGCGGCGGCACGCAGCAGCTCGTCGCGTCCCGACTCCTCCTCGGCCCGGGTGTGGCGGCCGATGACGAACATGCTCATCAGGCCGGCGACGATCGCGCCGAAGGCGGTCGCCTGCCAGGTCACCTGGCCGCCGACCGTGTTGAGAGCCCGAGCCGGACCAGCCATCGCGATCAGCGCCGCGTTGTTCTGCATGCTGGCGGCGGCCCGGTCGAACTCGGCCTGGGTGGCGTAGAGCCCGTCCACGCTGATGGCCTGGCTGACGTAGAGCACCATCCCGCCCAAACCCCACCACAGCAGCATCCACCGATCCCGCCACAGGTTGAGTCGCAGCAGTGGCCCGACGCCGCTCACCCCGGCTCACCCACCGCGGGGACGTCCCCGTAGTGGCGCAGGAACAGCTCCTCGAGCGTCGGCGGCTGGCTGGTGAGGGATCTCACCCCCGAGCTGAGCAGGGCTGCCAGCGCGTCGTCCAGCTGGGTCGTGTCGACCTCGAAGCTCGCCCGGTTGCCCTCGATGACGAGGTCGTGGATGCCGCTGAGCTCGGCCAAGCCGGTCGGAGGTCGGGCGAGCTCAGCCATCACCGAGGTCCGGGTGAGGTGGCGCAGGTCGGCCAGGGTCCCGGTCTCGACGCAGCGGCCGCTCCGGATGATGCTGACCCGGTCGCACAGGCGCTCCACCTCCGCGAGGATGTGGCTGGAGAGCAGCACGGAGTTGCCCTCGCCCCGGAAGTCGTCGATGCAGGCCTGGAACTCGGACTCCATGATCGGGTCGAGTCCCGACGTCGGCTCGTCGAGGATCAGCAGCTCGACGTCGGAGGCCAGGGCTGACACCAGCGCGACCTTCTGGCGGTTGCCCTTGGAATAGCTGCGGCCCTTCTTCGTCGGGTCGAGCTGGAAGCGTTCGATCAGGTCGTCACGACGCCTGGGGTCCAGGCCTCCCCTCAGCCGCCCCAGCAGGTCGATCACCTCGCCACCGGTGAGGTTGGGCCACAGGTTCACGTCACCCGGCACATAGGCCAGGCGGCGGTGGAGGCTGGCGGCGTCGCGCCACGGGTCGCCGTCGAAGAGGCGTACGTCGCCCGCGTCGGCGCGCAGCAGCCCCAGCAGGACCCGGATGGTGGTCGACTTGCCGGCGCCGTTGGGTCCGAGGAAGCCATGCACCTCACCGGGGGTGACCGTGAGATCGAGGCCGTCGAGCGCTCGCGTCGCACCGAAGGTCTTGACCAAGCCCGTGATCACGATGGGGTTCGTCACGACCGTCAGCCTAGGCGTTGACGACCTTGATGCGGGCGCTTGCAGCATCCCTGGCGGCCTGGTCGAGGATCGCGCGCCGCGGATCGGGAACGGTCAGGAACGGCTCGCACACCCGCAGCCCGCTCAGCCTCGGGTCGGTCAGCACCTCCTCGACGGCCGCGTGATCGCCCCCGGTGACGATCGGTAGCCTCCTGGCGACCCCCTCCACCGCACCGAGGATGCGGGCAGCGTGGTCGGCAGCCGCCTCGTAGGCCTGCCTCGCCTGATTGTCCCGTCGGCGTGCGAAGCGCTGTTGGCTCTGCCCGCCCGCCTTGGTGCGACCCTGCACGTGACGCTGGCCGATCTTGGACTCGACCACGATGGCGGCCTCGAGTCGGGCGATCGCGAAACCACCCTTGCGGACGAGGACCAGTCCCCACGAGCTGGGCGTGGTGATCGCCGCGGTGAAGGCTGCGGCATCCGCCTGCCCGTCGTACTCATCGGAGAACGGGAGTCGTCCAACGAACCGCGACCCGTCGTGAGCGTGACCGACCAGAGCACCATCGGCGACGTGGAGCTCGGTGTCGCCGTGGCGCTCGGTGAAGTTGATGACCCAGCGCTCCACCCGGCCGGCGGGCACGAGAACGAGGTTCATGGTGCGGACGCTACCGCTGAGCGGTCGCCTGTCAGGGGTTGCCTGCGCTGGTCAGGTGTTGCACGGCCTGATAACCGCGAGTTTCCCCGGATATCCGGGGCGGATTCGCGCCGTAGATGCAACATGTTCGGTCTCAGACGCC
>CZKA01000011.1_pt1 | contig 60047 bp, 65 predicted proteins | sample 1657991 | NCBI WGS metagenome assembly CZKA01 (sample SAMEA3501708, study PRJEB10268) | metagenome | biome: nitrite-oxidizing laboratory bioreactor; material: liquid mineral medium | place: Austria | collected 2011-12-21
CGACTCGTCGGGCCCGCAGGCGCAACTCGACGGTCAGTCTTCGAGCTTGTCGTCGTTCCAGGCCGGATCGTTGTCCCATTCCTCGTTGCGCTCCTCGACCTTCTCGAGGGCGCGGGAGGCCTCAGCCGAGGTCGCGAACGGGCCCAGACGGTCCTGATTGCGACACCCGTCCTCTCCTTCGACCGCGTGGTGGGTCAGGCAGAACCAGTACTGATCGCTCATGCTGGTGAAACTACACTCGGCTGCATGCCCGCAGTAGCCCCCGGCGTGATCTCGCCGCGCCGTCCGGTGCCCGCGCACATCGTCCGCCCCGAGTACGTCGACCGGCCGGCACCCGCCAAGTTCACCGGCTCGGAGGTGAAGGACGCCGAGTCGATCGCGAAGATGCGGGTGGCCGGTCGACTGGCCGCGCAGGCGCGCGAGCTCGTCGGGGCGGCGGTCAGGCCGGGCATCACCACCGACGAGCTCGACCGCATCGGCCACGAGTTCCTCTGCGACCACGGCGCCTACCCGTCGACCCTGGGCTACAAGGGCTTCCCGAAGTCGCTGTGCTCCAGCGTCAACGAGGTGATCTGCCACGGCATCCCCGACAGCCGGGTCGTGGAGGACGGCGACATCGTCAACATCGACATCACCGCCTACCTCGACGGGGTGCACGGCGACACGAACGCCACGTTCCTCGCCGGGGATGTCGACGCCGAGACGCGGGCGCTCGTGGAGCACACCCGAGAAGCGCTCAACCGTGGCATCAAGGCGGTCAAGCCGGGACGCCGGACCAACGTGATCGGCCGGGTGATCGAGTCCTACGCGAAGCGGTTCGGCTACGGGGTGGTCCGCGACTTCACCGGCCACGGCATCGGCAGCAGCTTCCACAGCGGGTTGGTCATCCCCCACTACGACGAGTCCTACTACGACGACCTCATCGAGGTCGGCATGACCTTCACCATCGAGCCGATGCTCAACCTCGGCACCCACGAATGGACCATGTGGGCAGACGACTGGACCGTCGTCACCCGCGACCTCAAGCGCAGCGCCCAGTTCGAGCACACGCTCCTGGTCACGCAGCAGGGGGCAGAAGTTTTGACCAATCCCTGACAGGCTTGGTCACGTGCCGGAAACCTCCCCGCAACCTGACCTTCGTAGCCTCGCCCACGTGGATGCGATGTTCCAGGGCTACGCCCAGGCCCAAGGGTCGGCGTACGACGAGATGTTCGAGAACGAGCAGCTCCGGGCGCCCTACCAGCGGATGCGGGCCTCGCTGCACGAGATGACGCCCACCGACATCCGCAGCCGCGTCGACGCGCTCGCCAGCTCCTACCTCGACCAGGGCGTCACGTTCGACATCGCCGGCGAGGAGCGCGCGTTCCCGCTCGACATCCTGCCCCGGGTCATCGAGCACGACACCTGGTCGACGATCGAGCGAGGCGTCCAGCAGCGGGTCAAGGCACTGGAGGCCTTCCTGGCCGACGTCTACGACGCCGGCGAGGTCTACCGCGACGGGGTCATCCCCCGCAGCGTGGTCACCACCTCCTCCCACTTCCACCGTCAGGCGGCCGGCGTCCAGCCCTCCAACGGGGTGCGGGTGCACGTGTCGGGCATCGACCTGATCCGCGACGACGCCGGCGAGTTCCGCGTGCTGGAGGACAACGTCCGGGTGCCGTCCGGGGTGTCCTACGTGATGACCAACCGGCGCGCGATCGCCTCCGCCCTGCCTGAGATGTTCGCCCAGCACCGCATCCGCCCGGTAGCGTCCTACCCCCAGAAGCTGCTGGCGGCCCTCAGGGCTGCCGCCCCGGCTGCCGTGCCCGACCCGACCGTGGTGGTGCTCACGCCCGGAGTGTTCAACGGCGCCTACTTCGAGCACGCCCTGCTGGCGCGGACGATGGGCGTCGAGCTCGTCGAGGGCCGCGACCTGGTGTGCCGGCGCGGCCGGGTCATGATGCGCACCACGCACGGCCTCGAGCAGGTGCACGTGATCTACCGCCGCGTCGACGACGAGTTCCTCGACCCGGTGCACTTCCGCGGCGACTCGCTGCTGGGCTGTCCCGGGCTGGTCGATGCCGCCCGCGCGGGCAACGTCACGCTCGCCAACGCGATCGGCAACGGGATCGCCGACGACAAGCTCGTCTACACCTACATGCCCGACATCATCCGCTACTACCTCTCCGAGGAGCCGGTGCTGAAGAACGTCGACACGTGGCGCCTGGGCGACGACGAGTCGCGGGCCGAGGTGCTCGACCGACTCGACGAGCTCGTGCTCAAACCGGTCGACGGGTCGGGCGGGAAGGGCATCGTGATCGGTCCCAAGGCGACCACAGCCGAGCTCGAGCAGCTGCGCAACCAGGTGCTGGCCGATCCTCGGGCCTGGATCGCCCAGCCCGTCGTACAGCTGTCGACCGTGCCGACGTACGTCGACGGCACGATGGGTCCGCGGCACGTCGACCTCCGACCGTTCGCGGTCAACGACGGCCACAAGGTGTGGGTGCTGCCCGGTGGACTGACCCGCGTGGCGCTCGCCGAGGGTGAGCTCATCGTGAACTCCTCGCGCGGTGGCGGCTCGAAGGACACCTGGGTGCTGGCCGGGCACGGTGCGACTCCCTCGACGCCGCCTGCTCCCGTCACCGCCGCGCCACCGGAGCCGCGGCTCCAGGTGTCCCTGACCCCTCAGAGCACCGGCCCCGCGATGAGCGAACTGACCCAGCAGGCCGACCAGCAGCAACAGCAGGGTCCCTCATGCTGAGCCGGATCGCGGAGTCGATGTTCTGGATCGGCCGCTACGTCGAGCGGGCCGAGGACACTGCGCGCATCCTCGACGTGACGACCCAGCTGATCCTGGAGGAGGGGCGCACCGAGGAGGAGACGACCTGCCGGACGCTGCTCTCGATCATGGGCGTCGACGCTCCCGAGAACGGCCCCGTCGACACGGCTCTGGTGATGGAGGAGCTGGCCTACGACGGCAACTCCCCCGTCTCGATCGCGGCTGCCCTGGCAGCCGCCCGCGAGAGTGCCCGACGGGCCCGCGAGACGTTGTCGGTGCCGATGTGGGAGGCGCTCAACACGACCTACCGCGCGATCCCGACCGGCCACTTCCGGGCGCTGCGTCCACCCGCCACCTTCCACTGGGTGCGCGACCGCGCCGCGCTGATCAACGGCCATGCCAGTGCGACGATGACCCGTGACGAGGGCTGGCAGTTCTTCGTGCTGGGCCGTTCCATCGAGCGGGCCGACATGACCGCCCGACTGGTCGCGACGGCGTCGCTGGCCGCCGGCTCGGGGACGTCGTGGATCACGACGTTGCGGGCCTGCGGTGCCTACGACGCCTTCCTGCGCACCTACAAGGGCCTGGAGACCGAGCGTGGCGCGGCGGAGTTCCTGCTCCTCGACCGGTTGTTCCCCCGCTCCGTGGTGCACTCGCTGACCCGCGCCGACGCATGTCTCGAGGCGCTGGAGTCGGGGCAGCGGGCTGGGTTCCAGAACGAGGCTCAGCGGCTGCTGGGGCGCACCCGGGCCGAGCTCGAATACCGCTCGCTGAGTGACGTGGTGGCCGACCTGCCGACCGAGATGGAGCGGCTGCAGCGCACCTGCGCCGAGGCCACCGATGCCATCAGCCGGCGGTTCTTCGCCGGTTCCGAGGCGACGACCTGGCACGGAGTTCGCTCATGACGATGCGGTTGAAGGTCGTGCACACGACCACGTTCGAGTACGACGGGACGGCCAACGCGTCCTACAACCAGGCCAGGCTGACGCCGCGCACCACGCCGGCCCAGATCGTGCTGCACACGCGCCTCGATGTCTCCCCCGCCCCGTGGACGCACAGCTATCGCGACTACTTCGGGACCCAGGTCACGACGTTCGAGGTCTTCGATCCGCACACCTCGCTGACGGTGTCGGCCACCTCGACGGTGCAGACCAACCGGCCCCCGGCCCCGGGACCGCAGCTGTCGTGGGCAGACCTGGCGTCGCCCGATGTGGTGGACATGCGCACCGAATACCTGTTGAGCAGCCCGATGGTGGCTCCCCCGGTCGATCTTGCCGCCACCGCCCGCGCCCTGGCTGCTGACGCCGCCAGTCCCGGGGAGGCGGCGCGGGCGATGTGCTCCGTCGTCCACGACGAGGTCTCCTACATCACCGGCTCGACGTCGGTGAAGAGTCACGCGGCGGATGCCTGGGACCAGCGCGCCGGGGTGTGCCAGGACATGGCGCACCTCGTCATCGGCGGCCTGCGCACCATGGGCATCCCGGCTCGCTACGTGTCCGGCTATCTGCACCCGTCGTCGGATCCGATCATCGGTGAGGCGGTCGCCGGTGAGTCGCACGCATGGGTCGAGTGGTGGGACGACGGCTGGCAGGCCTGGGACATCGCCAACGCTGTCGAGCCGCTGGACCGGCACATCGTGATCGCCGCCGGACGTGACTACACGGACGTGAAGCCGCTGAGCGGGATCTTCACCGGTGGCGGCACGTCCGACATGACGGTCGACGTCCAGGTGACGTGTCTGTTCAACTCGGCGCTCGACGTCTGAGACCGTGCTCTAGTCTGGGCCTGCGGATGAGCTGGCCGGGCGACCGCGGTGCGTTCCTCCGGGGAGGCGTCGAGGAAGGTCCGGGCTCCACAGGGCAAGGTGGTGGGCAACACCCACCCGGGGCAACTCGCGGGACAGTGCCACAGAAAACAGACCGCCGGTTCCTGCTTCGGCAGGTTCCGGTAAGGGTGAAACGGTGGTGTAAGAGACCACCAGCGCGGCGGGTGACCGTCGCGGCTAGGTAAACCCCACTTGGAGCAAGATCAAGAAGTCGTTCCTCCGGGAGCGATGCGCACACGTTCGAGGGCGGCCCGCCCGAGTGTGCGGGTAGATCGCACGAGGCGGCCGGCAACGGTCGTCCCAGATGGATGGTCGCCAACCGGAAGGTCGCAAGGCCCCCGGCGAACAGAACCCGGCCTATGAGCCAGCTCATCCGCACTAGGCCTCTGACCTGCGGTTTTACGATTCGGCGGACCTGTTAGTCCGCAGATGGTCCGCAAGATCCAGCAGCACCGAGTCGACCGCGTCCCGGGTGCGGTCCTCGGAGTCAGGCCACAGGTGCGAGTAGGTGTCGAGTGTCTCGGTGGCAGAGGCATGCCCGCGTCTCGCCTGCACCGTCTTGACCGACTCGCCGTGTCTGATGAGCAGGGCGACGCAGGAAGTGACCACAGCCCGATCCGCAGAGTCAAACCTTCCTCGCCCAGTTCAAGGAGGACAACGCCCGCTCGTCGGCACGACCGAACCGATCTGCGGCAGATCCGGTCGGGCCGCAGCGTCGCACGCTATCTGCGGAGACATCGATGCCTCACCCCACGTCGAGAAACAGTTCGCCTAATACTGCGAGAGGGAAGGTGATTGCGGCTGCGACCAGCAAGGCAACGGTTAGGCCCTGTACAGCACGGGCGAACAGTCGCGTGGCTGATGATTCGCCTTCGCTCGCCCGTCGTCGGTAGCGCCGACCCGCCCAGTAGGACACAGCCAGCGACAACGGGGCGACGATCGCGAACACGACGAACGCCCAGTCGACTTCCAACGAGGTCGAGTCGGTCTCACCGGTGAACAGCAGCCAGAGCAGAGTGCAGATCAGTAGCAGTTGCGCGGCAGCCAGCACGACACGGGCTTTCGACTGGGCCTCATCGACATGAACAGGTTGCACACGGAGGAGTCTGCAGCACCGGACCTAGGACCCTCTCATCGGCAGATCCGTGAGGTCACGCATCAAGGCGAGGGCTGCACGGATTGACTCGTAGGGGAACGTACCCATCGGCGTCCGGTGAGGCCTAGCTACGCCTAGCGAGGAGCGCAGGGAAGCCGATTGGTACGTCGGGCTACGAACGCGCGCTCATCGGCATGAGCGGATGGCGAGCAGGTCGACTTGCTCTCAAGTCGTAACGCAGCACCGGCCGCTGCACGCCGGCCAGGCGTAGTCCGCAGTCAGCCCGCAAGACGTCCACAAACGGCCATGATCAGCCGTCGACCCCCAATCCTGTTTCCGCAGGTCAGAGCGATTCTCTGTCCAAGCTCAAACCACCATCAATCAGGCGAGGTCGGTTCCCGGCCTCTGAGCCAGCTCATCTGCATCACCATTCCTCGACCTGTCGACACGCGTGACCTTCTGCCCGACAGGGAGCGACCTCCTCCTCTCCCACGGCAGTACGCCGTCTGCGTCGACTGGGAGGTGCCGGCAGAAACGTTGCCCGCAACCCCACGGAGGTGGGTCATGAAGGGATTGTCGAGAACCAGAATCGCCGCCAGCTCGATCCTGCTGGTGGCCACAACCTTGGCGGTCGGGCAGGGCATGTCCGACGCGTCGGTGACCGTCACGGGGGCGGGCACCACCGTCGGTTCGTGGACGCGGTTGTCCGCGATGCATTCGCCCAGGCTGGCCGGGGCAGCGGTGCGTCTCGCGGATGGCCGCGTGTTGGTGTCCGGCGGCCGTGCCGGCGAGGTCAGCACCGACTCGGCCGAGATCTTCGACCCGGTTGCGAAGGAGTGGACCGTGACGGGCTCGCTGCCGGTGGCGACCCGGACGCACTCGATGGTGCTGCTCAAGAGCGGCCGGGTGCTGGCGGCCGGTGGTGAAGGCGCCGGAACGACGGCCGCGCTCTACCTCCCTGCCACCGGGGTGTGGAAGCAGATCTCACCGATGCCTCGTGCTCGCTTTTCGATGGCCTCCACCCGACTGCCCGACGGTCGGGTGATGTTCGCAGGCGGCTATGACGCCAACTTCGGATATACGAACGACGTACAGATCTACAGCCCGACGACCCGCAGCTGGCGGCTCGCGGCCCCCATGCCGACGGATTCGATCGACGGCCTCATCACGGTGACGAAGTACGGCAAGGTCGTGGTGACAGGAGGGCTGGCCTCGGCAGGGGTCAGTGTCTACAACCCGGCGACGAACACGTGGAAGTCTGCCCCGGCGCTCCCGAGCCAGCGTTGGCTCGGGAACAACCAGAACGGGGTGGTCCTGCCTGATGGTCGCTTCGTCGTGCCGGGAGGTGCCACAGAAGGCACCGCGGGGTGGACCGATCAGGCGCTGGCGCGCGATCCATCCACGGGCCGGTGGTCGGAGCTGTCACGGTTGCCCGCGCCGAGCGTCCACGCGGCTGTCGCGCTCGCTGGCGGGAGATTCGTGCTGCACGCCGGACGCTATCCAGGGTCGGCTGAGGCCTCCGTCTACCTCCCGCGGGCTGACCGCTGGGCGCCGACGCCGCTCATGCCGACGAGGGGCCTGGCCTACGGCAACCCGGTGACGCTGGCCGACGGCTCGGTGTTGGTGCTCGGCGGCCAGGAGATCGACGAGTTCGGGGCTCTCGTCGACACGGATGCAGTGTTGCTCTTCCGGATGCACTGAAGGGGCGTGGCCGAACTGCGCATCGCCGCGGGACGGGTGAGCGGTTTCCTCCTGGTTCGGCCGCGCGTGTCGCTCCAGAGGGGGCGTAGGGTCCGACGTGGGGGGCGCCTCGACGGGGGAGCACCCGAGGCCAAGCCGTCCTGTCGGACCTTCTGGGTCGCGACGGGGCGGCTTCTCCGTCTCCACCTGCCCCGCAACATCGTCTCTGGGGTTGCCGTGGCCCGCGCACCGGATCGAAACTGATGGGGAGCGGTCTGTCTGCTCCCCCACGCAGGCGGGCCCGGTCAGGTAGGAGGCTCGCTTGTCATGAACAATCTGAAGCGGTTCACCATCTGCAAGGTGACGGGTCATAAGTGGCTGCAGATCGCCTACCCGCCGGCATCCGACGATGAGACCAGCGGCCACTTCCTGCGCTGTCGACAATGTGGCAAGGAGAGCCACGATGCCGGGAGCGTGGCGCGCGGCGCCGGCCCAGTCATCTAGTCCTCGGACGCAGCACCGCGCCGCCCGTACATCTGCGACAGGTCGACGCTACTGATGGCCAGCGCACCCTGACGCCGTCAGCACGACGGCGGCAAGGGCGAGGCCTACGTGCACGCGTCTGCTCGGCGTCATGACGAGGAGAGCGGACCCAGCGACACGGCGGCGGTGCCCAGCAGCCGCTTGGCCTCACGGATCCCGCTCGTCATCGCCCCGTCGGCGTACCCGAGCCGCGCGCTCTGGGTGTGCTCGCCCGCGAAGAGCAACCGGCCGGCCACCGGCCTGCCGAGCAGGTCCAGGTCGCTGTTCGAGCAGCCGGGCGGGACGTGGGTGTAGGACCCTTCTGCGCAGGCGTCGCCCGCCCAATCGGTCACCATCACCGCCACCGGCTCTGGACAGGGCGCACCCAGCGCGCCCGAGAGCATGTCCATCACCCAGCGCGTCGAGGCAGCCGGCGAACCCAGGTGCCCGGTGGCGGAGTGGAAGGTGTGGCACGCCAGGACCGGACCCCCGCCGAACGCGTCGAGGTCGAGCACCCAGGACGCAGGTTCGGCTGCGTCAGGCGTGAAGAGGACGAGGTGCGACCACCCCACCCGGCGCCAGAACGGTTCGTCGAAGGCGAGCAGCACCTTCTCGTAGCGTCCGAACCCCAGTCGGCGCACTGCCTCGGTGCGCTCGACGGGCAGGGCCGGGCTGAACTGGGGCCGGCCGGCCTTCAGCACGCCCAGCGGGACCGCCACGACCACGTGCGAGCCGCGCTCGGTGCCTCCGGACTGCGAGGTCACGCTCACCCCGCCGTCGGCGACGTCCACCCCGCTCACGGCCCAGTCGCGGCGTACGTCGAGCCCCGCGGCCATCGCGTCGACCACCGTGGCGTACCCACCCTCGGGCTGGACGCCGAAGTAGTCGCCGCCGTACTCCTCCTGGGTCCAGAGCCACTCGAGGGACTGGCGCTCGGCGGCACCGGCGGCATCCGCCTCGACGTTCGCGCGCAGCCCCTGGGCGGCACGGCGCAACGGGTCGCCCGTGAGGCCACTGGCGGCCAGGAAGGCCTCGATGCCGTCGGCCGCCGAGGCGTTCGGCCCGAGCTGCGTGCGCAGTGGGCCGAGAGCCCGGGTGAAGCCGTCGAGCTCGGGGGTGAGCGTCGCCTCGACCTCGTCGTGGGACAACCGGAGACCGGTCGCGCAGTCGAAGCCGGTCAGGGTCGGCAGCGGGGTCGCGGGCCGACAGGCGATGCCGGCGGCCTGAGCGAACCGGTGCATCGGGTTGCCGGTCGGGTGGTGGATCCACGACCCCCCGAGGTCCACCCGCGAGCCGGCGAGGTCGACCGTGTGGAGCCGCCCGCCGATCCGGTCGCGAGCCTCCAGCACGACGCACTCCACACCAGCATGTGCCAGGGCATTGGCCACGGTGAGGCCCGCGATGCCGGCACCGACCACGAGCACACGCTCGACCGCCCCGTCGACCCCTCCCGGGATCTCAGGGCGTCCATCGTCGAACAGCGGTGCCATCCCTGCGTCCATCACCGCGGGGAAGGCATCGTCGTGAGGCCCTCGATGTCATCGGCGAGCTCGGCTCCTGGACGTCGTCCGTCGGGAGACTGGCCATAGGGGTTGTTCGTCCGTCGGCTCACGCGAGCCACCAGCACGTGAAGGGGAGCGCTGAGCAGCACGACGTCATCGTCGGTGTCCACCGTCATGGCTCCGCGGCGACTCAGCTCGTCGAGGACCGTGGTCTTGCCTGTGCCGGACATGCCCGTCACCAACACGCGCGCCATGGCAGGAACGCTAGTCACCCACCCCGTCCACGCGACAGCCACCAGCAGAAAGGTGAGGGCAGGACCCCCGTCCCAGCCCTCACCTCCGCGAAGCATCAGGGTGACCGACCCGCGGAGTTGCGGTTGGGTGCAGCGGAGCCCGGACGCGTGCCGCCCACCAGGTGTGGACGGCGACACCTGAGTAACGAGCGGCGGGACCAAAGGTGACGCCACCCCGGGCATCAACTTGTTGCAGGCCACCATCGACGCCCGTTCCAGGCTCAGCGGACGGCGAACCCGGTCAGTCCGGTGGGCGTCCGGTCGACACCGTCGACACGCGTCACCCGCGCCCCCGACGGCCCCGTCAGGCACCAGTCGTGCATCGCCTGAACGTCGGCGGGTGGCCCCTCGAACCAGGCGCGCACCGACCCGTCCGGCTCGTTGGTGACCCAACCGGCCACTCCCCGCCGTTCCGCCTCCAGCTGGCAGGTCCATCGGAACGCGACGCCCTGAACGCGTCCGGTGATGATGAGCTCGCGAGCCGCCACGTGCGTCGTCATGCTGCCACCCTCCACCTCGTCGGGTGGTCAGCGAAAGCAGTCCGCGATATTTTCAAGGGGCGACACCCGACAGGAGTGAGCCATGGAGTGGGTGTGGATCATCGGCGTCGCGGCCTGTGTGGGGACGGCCGCGAGATGGTGGCGTGCGCGACAGGTCGCCCACCGTCGGACGTCGGCAGAGCTCGAGGCAGTACGCCGCATCGCCGACGAGGACGTCACGCACCTCGGCCAGCTGGTCCAGCAGCTCGGGGTCGACGTCGAGCGGGCGGCGGCGGCTGACGAGGTGCGCGTCGCCCACCAGGCTGCCCTCGACTCATCCGTGACCGCCCGGCACCTCTGGGGTCAGGTCACCGACGCCGCGGGCATCAGCGAGGTCACCGCGACTGTCGCCACCGGTCACCACGCCGTGGCGTGCGCAGGGGCGCTGCTGTCCGGAGAGCCGGTGCCCGAACGACGAGCGGTGTGCTTCTTCGATCCCCAGCACGGCCGCTCGGTCAGCGACATCCTGTGGAACCGTGGAGGCCACGGCCCTCGTCGCGTCCCCGCCTGCCAACACGACGCGGCGCTGGTGGCCGACACCCAGCAGCCGCGGATCCGGACCGTGCAGCTGGGCACGAGAACCATGCCGTACTGGGCCGCCGGCAGCGCCTTCCTGGCCTACACGAAGGGCTACTTCTCCGACGTGCCGACCTTGGCGTGGGCCCTGACCGAGGCCGCCGTGGAGAGCGCCCCCGATCGTCCCGGATACTTCGGCACCGGGATCGTCGGCAGCAGCGGTCACTTCGACGGCGGCGGCTTCGACGGAAGCGGGGCTGGCACCTGAGCGCGATCAGGCCAGGCCGTCGAACGGCCGGACCTCGACCTTGCCTCGGCATGCCTTGGACCCCTCGGCCGCGAGCGAGAGCGCCACGTCGAGGTCGGGGACGTCGATCACCCAGAACCCTCCGATGACCTCCTTGGTCTCGAGGTAGGGGCCGTCGGTCATCACCGGGGTCGCACCCTGGCCGTCGACCACGGTGGCCGTCGTGGCCGACGCCAGTCCACCGGCGAAGACCCAGTAGCCATCGGCTCGCAGCCGGTCGTTGAACGCTCCGGTCGCCGCGAACGCCTCCTCCATCGCCTCCTTGGAACCGTAGTTGCCGAACTCCGTCCTCTCGACGGGGCCGTGCACGCTCAGCAGGTAGTGGGTCATCGCAGTTCTCCTCGGTTGCTCGGCGGTCCCCATGACCACCTCTCACCCTCACCACGAACGGCGTCCGGCGAGAACGACAGCTGTGCTCCTGTCAGCGTCACCTTGTTGTGAGCTGTCGTAGGCGGTGCAGGCCGATGGCAGCGACGGTGGCCAGGACGCAGCCCGCGACCAGGCCACCGGGAAGCCGTCCTCGCGACCCGTGACCGCGCACCGCCCTGGCGGCCTGGCTCGACAGCACCGAGCCGTTGCTCTGGTGGGACAGCAGCGAGCCCGCGCTCTGGTTCGACAACGCCGAGGCAGCCGACAGGGACGAGCCGATCGATCCCGCCGAGGCGAACGACGCGATGCTCGCGACGGACGCGAACGAGGCGGCACTGCCGACCGACAGCACCGAGTCCTGGGAGCAGATCGAGAGGATCGAGTTCTCCGACCACAGCGACCACACCCGTGCAGGGTAACTCTGTGACCTGCGTCACGCCCCGAGGGGTGTAGTCGGGACCAAGGGGCTCGGTGAGGATGAGGGAGCCTACGCGGGTGTGGGCGGGGGCCGCATCCGGGAACGCCCGCCACGGTAGAGCGCCGCGAGCGGAGGACGTTTTCCACCCTCGGAGGTCTCGGAATGAAGTTCATCGCCAGCGCGGCGGTCGCCGCGGTCACGGTCCTGGTGGCCACCTCGGCCAGCAGCTCACCCAGTCCACTTCCCTCGAAGGACGAGGTGGCCCTGTCGCCCACCCGGGCCGCCCCGAGCCGTGGGATCGAGGCCAAGGTCAACGCCCTGATCGACAAGATGACCACCCAGGAGAAGCTGCAGCAGGTGCAGCTGCTCTCCGACGGGCAGGTCACCGACGCCGACGCCGAGGCAGGGGTGGGGGGTGTCTTCAGCCTCGTCGACCCCGCGCGCATCAACGAGCTCCAGCACATCGCCGTCGAGGACTCGCGGCTGCACATCCCGATCCTGTTCGCCTACGACACCATCCACGGCTACCGGACCATCTTCCCGGTGCCGCTGGCGACCGCAAGCTCGTTCGACCCCGCGGTCGCCCGGACCGACGCCCGGATCGGCGCCCGTGAGTCGGCCGTCGTCGGCCTCAAGCAGATCTACTCCCCCATGGTCGACGTCTCCCACGAGCCGCGCTGGGGCCGGATCGTCGAGGGCAACGGCGAGGACCCGTACGTCGGCTCCGTGATGGCGGCCGCCCGGGTCAAGGGAGCCCAGGGCCTCGACTACTCGGCCAGGAACAAGGTCGTGACCAGCGTCAAGCACTTCGTCGGCTACGGCCAGCCTGAGGGTGGTCGCGACTACGACGCCACCGACATGTCCGAGCAGCGGCTGCGCAACCTCTACCTACCACCGTTCAAGGCCGCGATCGATGCGGGTTCCGACACCGTGATGTGCTCGTTCAACACCATCAACGGCGTCCCGGGATGCGCGAACCCCTACACCGAGACCGACATCCTGAAGAACGAGTGGGGGTTCGACGGCTTCATCGAGAGCGACTACACCGCTGTCGCCGAGACCCGCGCCTGTCCCCCGGTCCTGCCCGACGAGGGGCCGTGCGGCCACGGGACCGCAGCCGACGGACCCGAAGCAGCCGCGAACGCGCTGATGGCGGGCACCGACTCGGAGATGGTCAGCACCACCATCCGTGACTACGGGGCGCAACTGCTCTCCGAGCGTCGCATCACCATGAGCCGTCTCGACGACGCCGTACGCCGGATCCTGCGGGTCAAGTTCCGCGCCGGCCTCTTCGACCACCCGTACGTCAACCAGGCCAAGGCCGTCGACCCCGCCAGCTTCCTCACGCCGGCGGATCGGGCGGCTGCCCGCTCGGCGGCGGCCAGGTCGATGGTGCTGCTGGACAACGACGACGCCACGCTGCCCTTCGACAAGAGCCTGAAGACCGCTGTGATCGGCCCGTTGGCCGACAACCAGCACGACATGCTCGGCCCGTGGTGGGGTCGTGGAGAGGACGCCGACGCGGTCAGCGTGCTCGACGGGATCACGGCGCAGTCGCCGGGTGCGACGTACGCCCAGGGGTGCACGCTCAGCAACGACGAGCCGCCCGTCTACGACCCGGCCAACGACTGCGCGACCGACGCCGGCTTCGCGGAGGCGGTTGCCGCCGCAGAGGCGGCCGACCAGGTCGTCCTTGCGCTCGGCGAGACCCGGGAGATGAGCGGCGAGGCCACCAGCCGGACCACGCTCGACCTGCCCGGTCGCCAGCAGGAGCTCATCGACGCCATCAAGGCAACGGGAAAGCCGTTCGTGGTCGTGCTGTTCAACGGCCGTCCGCTCACCCTCGGCGAGGTGGCCGACAGCTCCCCGGCTGTCCTCGAGGCCTGGTTCCCGGGAGTCGAGGCCGGCAACGCCGTCGCCGACGTCGTCTTCGGCAAGGTCAACCCGGGTGGCAAGCTGCCGGTCTCGTTCCCGCAGCGCCTCGGCCAGGTGCCGATCTACTACAACCACGAGCCGACCGGACGGCCGTGCGACGTGGAGCAGAAGTACACCTCGCGCTACCGCGACCTGCGTTCGTGCGATCCGTTGTACGCCTTCGGCTACGGGCTGAGCTATACGACGTTCTCGGTCTCGGGTCTCTCGCTCGACCGGGCGAGGGTGTCACCGTCGGGCCGCGTGCGCGCGACGGTGACGGTCACCAACACCGGTGACGTCGCCGGTGATGAGGTCGTCCAGCTCTACCTCCACGACCCCGTGTCGAGCATCTCGCAGCCGGTACGCCGACTGCGCGGGTTCGAACGGGTCACCCTGGACCCGGGCGAGTCGCGCACGGTGACGTTCACGCTCGACCGGAGTGACTTCGGGTTCTACGACAACCGCGGCGAGTTCGTGGTCGAGCCGGGCGAGATCGAGGTGTACGCCGGCGACTCCTCGCAGGCCACGATGACCGAGAGCTTCACCGTGACCGGTGGTCGCTGACCACCCCGAAGGTGCATCATGCACAGATGAGAACGGACGCGGCCTCACTCGTGGTGTCTGCCACGAGTGAGGCCGACCTCGCGGTCCAGCGTGCGGGCGTCAGGGTGCACCGATGAGCCCCGAGGAGGCGGTCGCGTTCGTCGAGTCGCTACCGCAGGTCAAGCGCAAGGGTACCGCGGCGCAGCCTGCCTGGTATGTCCACGACCGCCTCGTGGCACGGCTCGTCGAGCCGACCACGCTGCTCATCCGGGTGCCGCTGGGCCGGCGGGAGGCCCTGCTGGCCGACTACCCGACGACCTTCGGCGTGCCGCCCAGGTTCGAGGCCCACCACAAGGTCGAGGCCTATCTCGACCAGGCCGAGCCGGATGCTGTCCGCACCGCGATCCAGCTCGCCTGGGAGATGCAGCGAGGCCCGGGACCGCTGCTCTGAGGACTCCGGCCTCCTTGGCAAGCGACCTGTCTTTGACGATGATGCAGAGCAGAGGATGGAACGCGTCAGCGGCCCCCCGCGATCCCGGAGAGAGAGGCGAGCCTGACACCGTGCGAAGTCTGGCCGCCCGACTCACCCCCGACAGCACGGGCAGGCTCGGCAAGGCCGCGGCCGCGATCAGCAGCAACGCACGCAATCCCAGTCTGCGGCGCGCTCAGCTCAGCTTCCTCGGGGCCTGGACGGCCGAGTGGGCCTTCACCGTGGGCCTCGGCATCGTCGCCTACCGCGACGGCGGAGCGACGGCCGTCGGGCTTGTGGGCCTTCTCCGAATGGCCCCTTCGGCCCTCCTGGCACCCCTCCTGTCGCCACTGGCTGACCGCGGACGCCGTGAGCGGGTGCTGATCCTGGTGTCGACGCTGCGGGGGCTGGCCACGGCAGCGGCTGCCGTCGTCGTGGGGGTGTCCGGCCCCACCTACCTCGTCTACGCGCTGGCCGTGCTGTCGACCATGGCCGCCACCCTCTACCGACCCGCTCACTCTGCCCTCCTCCCCTCCCTCTGCCGCACCGGCTACGAGCTCGCCAGCGCCAACGTGGTGCGTGGACTGCTCGACTCGGCGGCCACGTTGACCGGTCCGCTGCTGGCGGCCGTCCTGCTCCGGCTCGCGGGAGTGACCGCGGTGTTCGCGGTGGCCGCAGGCGCCTCACTGTTGGCAGCCCTCCTGCTCCTCGGGCTGCGCTACGAGGCTCCGCCCCGCCCCGCCGCGCCCGACAGCCGGCTGCTCCGCTCCGCGGCGGAGGGGGTGCGAGCGGTGTGCCGCAGCGCTGACCTGGCCCTGATCATGGGCCTGGCGGTGGCACAGACCCTGACCCGCGGCGCCCTGACGGTGCTGACCGTCGTGGTCGCCATCGACCTGCTGGAGACTGGTGAGTCGGGAGTCGCGCTGCTCACGGCCGCCATCGGTGCCGGGGCCGTTCTCGGCTCGCTCGCCGCCTCTCTCCTGGTCGACACACGCCGTCTCGGCGGCTGGTTCGCCGTCGGAGTCGCGCTCTGGGGGGTGCCGGTGACCCTGATCGGCGTCGTACCCCACCAGGCGTCGGCGCTGGGACTGCTCGCGTGCGTCGGCGTCGGGAACGCCCTGATCGACCTGGGGGGCTTCACCCTGTTGGGCCGGATGGCTCCCGACGAGGTCCTGGGCCGCGTGTTCGGGGTGTTGGAGAGTCTGGTCGCGCTGTCGATGGGTGTCGGAGCGATCATCACCTCCCTGCTCATCGAACAGATCGGCCTGCGCCCCTCGCTGATGGCCATCGGCCTCCTCTGCCCTGCCTGCGCCGTGCTGTCCTGGCCCCGGTTGCGTCGGATGGACGGATCGCTCGACGTGCGCGACGCGGACATCGAGTTGTTGCAGGGCTTGCCGATGCTGGGCGCCCTGCCCCTGCCTGCCGTCGAACAGCTGGCCCGCGGCCTCGAGGTGCGCGAGGTTCCGGCAAGAACCACCGTCTTCGAGCAGGGTGACGTCGGTGATCGCTACTACGTGATCGAGTCCGGGGAGGCCGAGGTCGTCGGAGACGGACAGGTGATCACCACCCTCCGAGCTGGGCAGGGGTTCGGCGAGATCGCCCTGCTGCGTCAGGTGCGCCGGACCGCGACGGTCCGCGCCGCACACGACCTGCGTCTGCGGTCGCTGCGGTCCGAGCACTTCCTCGCGGTGGTGCTCGGCTATCCCCCGAGTGCGCGTGACGCGGGCAGTACCGTCGACTCGATGCTCGATCGCTTCACCCCGCTCGGCACCCGCGAGCAACCACCCACCGGCCCATCGTCAGGAGTCACTCATGGTTAGGGATCAGGCGACGTGACCACCGAACGCACCCTGCTGCTCATCGCTGACATCGGCGGCTACACCACCTACATGAGAACCCATCGGATGAGCCTGGCGCATGCCGAGGTCAACACCTCACGACTGTTGGAGCGCGTCATCGACGCAGCCCCCGAGTTCGACCTGATCGAGATCGAGGGCGATGCGGCCTTCCTCTCCCGCTCGGCGGCGACCCTGCCGGACGACGCCGCAGTCGACGCCACCCTGGCGGTCGCGGCTGCCATGCATCAGGCTTTCCACCTCGAGCGTCAGTACGTCGCCGAGAACCTGTGCCCCTGCAAGGGGTGCACCGAGGTGGACAACCTGAAGCTGAAGTTCGTCGCCCACATCGGCGAAGTGGCCATCCAGACGATCCGGCAGCGGCGAAAGCTCGTCGGGATCGATGTCATCCACGTCCACCGGATGCTGAAGAACCCGGTCGAGATCGTGGAGTACGTGCTGCTCTCCGAGGAGCTCCATCGACTCCGCGACGACAACCTGCCGGCAGGGCGGGAGGTGCACCAGGACCTCGCGGGCATCGGTCCGACCCGCTCCTACGTCGTGGATGTGTCCGAGCTGCCTGGTCCGACGCCTCCCCCGGCACCAGCAGCCTCCGTGATCTCCCGCCTGGGGAGGACCTTGTCCGTGGCGAGCGCCGGCATGCCCTACATGCTCGGACTGCGACGGCGGCGCACCGCGGCCGCGTCCTGACGCCGGCCGGAGCCCGGCGCGAGAAGATCGCTCGCTCCCCACATAGGCTGCCGGCATGACCACGGCTCGGACGGTCCCGGTGACCATGGAGATGGACGGCGACGAGCTCGATGCCGAGGATGCCTGGCACCTGGCGCGACGTCACGGCCTCCGAACCGTCCTGGTCGGCTCGTTCGTCCGGTTCCGATATGGCGACGGCTTCAGCAACAGCCGCGCCCTGGCGCTCCAGACCTGCCTCGCGGTCGTTCCACTGCTCCTCGCAGTCATGGGTCTCGCCTCCGACATCGACGACGACCGCCCCGCGCGGGTGATGGCCGCCACCGTGAACGCGGTCTCGCCCTCGACCGGAGGCGACGACGCTCTCGTCCAAGCCCTGGCCGACGGGTCGGAGGGCACCGGCGAGATCGCCCTGGTGGTCGGACTCTTCTTCGCGCTGCTGTCCATGACGACGGCGATGGGTCAGGTCGAACGCGGCAGCAACCGCATCTACGGTATCCGCCGGGACCGACCGGCGTTGCACAAGTACGGCCGCGCCGTGGTCTTCACCGCCATCCTGGCAGTGCCGGTCGGCCTCGGGTTCCTGCTGCTGGTCGCCGGAGGAGCGTTCGGCGACGCGATGGTGGCGGAGTACGGCTGGTCGGAGGAGACGCGTCTGTGGTGGCAGTGGGCCCGGTGGCCACTCGGGCTGCTGACCCTGGTGGCGGCCATCGCGGTTCTCTTCGACCACGCTCCTCGACGGCGCCAGCCGGCGTTGTCGTGGTTGGCTCTCGGGTCGGGGGTCAGCGTCGTGCTCAGCATGGCCGCGGCGGCCGGGCTGGCCACCTACGTCAAGCTCAGTGACTCCTTCGGCAGCACCTACGGACCGCTGGCCGGCGTGTTCGCGCTGCTGGTGTGGAGCCTGCTGTCGTCCATCTCACTCTTCTACGGCGTCGCTATCTGCGCGCAGCTCGAGGCGCTCCGGGCCGGCGAGCCCCAGCCGACGTACGACGACCCCGGCCGGCCCGATCATCAACGCGTCACCGACTGAGGCACCCGTGCCTGTGACCCTTCGATGACTGAGACTGACGGGGTGGACGATCTCGATGCCTTCTACCGCCCCGTCGACGACGACCTGTTCGAGTCCACGGAGGCGACCGCCAGCCCGTGGGACCCGACGCTGCAGCACGGCGGTCCTCCGGCCGCGTTGCTCGCCAGGGCGGTCGAGCGCTCGCGCCCCGACGGCTCCATGCCGATCGCCAGGATCACCGTCGACATGCTCCGTGGCATCCCGCAGGGAAGGATCCGCACCGAGGCCACCGTCGTGAGGCCCGGTCGGCGGGTCGAGCTGGTCGAGGCCCGCCTGTTCGCCAACGACACGCTCGCGGTCACGGCGACGGCGTGGCGCATCCGTTCGCATCTCGGGGCCACAGCCGCCCAGGCCACGCCGAGCGGCGAGGCCGGCGTACTCCCCGCCGAGCAGCCCCAAGCCCACTTCCCGGGCGTCAGCCGGGACTGGGGCTACGGGCGGGCGGTCGAGTGGCGCTTCGTCGAGGGAGGCTACGACGTCCTGGGACCGGCCACCGTGTGGACCCGGCTCCGCATCCCCCTGGTCGCCGGTGAGCAGACGTCGCCCATCGCGCGGCTGCTCGTGGTGGCCGACTCGACCAACGGACTGTCCGGTGTGCTGCCGCTGGCGCAGTGGCTCTTCATCCCGCCCACCCTGACCGTCACCATCCAACGACCACCTGCGAGCGAGTGGATGCTCGTCCACGCCACCTCGACGGTCGGACCGAACGGCATCGGCCTAGCACAGGGATCGGTCCACGACGACGACGGACTGGTCGCGCACATCGCCCAGCCTCTGGTGGTGACGCCGCGCGCGTCACCTGAGGAGGGGTGACCCGTAGCCGAACGTACCGATCGGCGTTCTCGGGCGGCCGTCGCCGCGGGAGCGCCGCTCGCGGCTCCTCGATGGGTACGTCCGGCTACGGCCGCTGGAGGTAGTACTCGGTGAACTCGCGGCAGCGTCCGTCGTCGTCGAAGCGCATCACGAAACAGTTCTCGTAGGCGCGGACCACCGGTCCGCCGGGGGCATCGCGGTAGCGGGAGGTGCCGGTGGCCACCACGACATCCCCGTCGACCGCCACCGGGGCGTAGGCGGCGTCGTAGGTGCCCGGATCGTCGCGCGTGGACGCGTCGTCGGATGATCCTTCACCGAGCCAGGAGGCGACGACAGCGTCGCGGCCGACGATGGGCTCGTCGTAGGGGTGGTAGCGGTAGGTGATGTCGTCGGCGAACAGTGCCGCGATCTCCTCGGGGGCGTAGGTCATCCACGCCCTGACATACCGGTCCAGCCAGTCCTGCGCAGCCTCGCGTTGCATCCCGCCACGGTAGCGCGAAAAATTGTGGGCGATCGATGCTCCAACCGGCCCGGACTGGGTACAGACCTCTGGACATTGCCGAGCAACGAACGAGGAGCACGACATGGGCAGACTCATCGGGATCATCGTGGTGGTGTGGCTGCTGATCGGTGTTCTGGCCGCCTTCCAGCGCGACTACTTCAGCGACAACCGCGAGGTCAGCTGCAAGAGCGCAGGCGACACGGCGCTCACCATCGTCGCCGGACCCCTCAACTACTTCGGCGTCAACCCGAAGGTGAAGTGCAAGGTCCCGCAACCGTCTGAGTAGGCCGCTCAGGAGAGGACGCGGGAGCGTTCCGGGTCGAAGAACGGCTTCAGGGAGACCTGCGCCGGCACCCTGGTGCCGGCGACGTCGACCTCGAACGAGCCGGCAGCCAGGTCGGCGGCGGTGAAGCCCTCGTCGCGGGAGATGCCGGCGATCCCGCAGGCGGCGCCGAGGGAGTGGCCGAATCCACCGCTCCGGACGTGCCCGACGGGGGTGCCGTCCCAGAAGACCGGCTCGTCGCCGAACAGGTCGTGGTCGGGCGAGGCCAGCAGCACGTTCACCAGGCGGCTGCTCGGCGGACCCGCATCACGCTGCTTCAGCAGCGCGTCTCGGCCGACGAACCCACCCGGCTTGTCCCAGGCGACCGCGAACCCGAGACCCGCCTCCAGCGGGGTGTCGGTCGAGTCGATGTCGTGGCCCATGTCGCGGAAGGCCTTCTCCAGGCGCATCGTCTCCAACGCGCCGACCCCGGTCGGGCGGAAGCCCAGGTCGGCACCCGCCTCGCGCAGCTGGTCGTAGAGCGTCGCGCCGAACTCCGTCGGCACCAGGAGATCCCAGCCGAGCTCTCCGACGTAGGTCACCCGCAGCGCCCACAGCGGGGTGTAGCCGAGCTCGACCCTCTGCGCGGTGAGGTAGGGGAAGGCGGCGTCGGACCAGTCGTTCGGGCTCAGCCGCTGCAACAGCTCGCGCGACCTCGGGCCCTGCACCGACAGCAGTGCGTGCCCGCTGGTGACGTCGGTGACGGTCAGGAACTCGCCGGTGCGGGTCTGGCGACGGATCCAGGCGGGCACGCGTCGGTGGATGGTGTCACCGCTGACGACGACATAGGTGTCCCTCGCCAGTCGCGTCACGGTGACGTCGGCGATGATCCCGCCCCGTTCGTCGAGCCACTGCGTGTAGACGACCCGACCGACCGGCGTGTCGACGTCGTTGGCGCAGACCCGGTTCAGCACCGCCATGGCATCGGGGCCCTGCACGAGGTGGTGCGACATCAGCGAGAGGTCGAAGATCGCCAGCTTCTCCCGCGCGTGGAGGTGCTCCTCCCCGGTGCGCTCGAAGGCCTCTCCGCGGGCGAAGCCCCACTCGACACTCGGAGTGACGCCTGGGCCGGCGAAGTAGTCGGGATACTCCCAGCCACTGGTGGAGACGAGGTGGGCGCCGTCGGCGAGGTGGTGGGCGTGGTACGGCGAGCGGCGTACGTTGCGACCGAGCCGGGGCTGGGCGTTGGGCCAGGCACCGTCGTTGAGCAGGAAGCCGAGGCGCTCGACGGTGCGTTCCTGGCGGAACAGCCGGGTGGCCTGGAACTCGTGGGCCCGGTCGACCCCGACCGCCGTGACGTCGAGCGGCGGATGTCCTTCGATGAGCCACTGCGCCATCATGTGACCGAGTCCGCCGCCGGACAGGATGCCGACCGAGTTGAGGCCGCAGGCGAGGTAGAGGTTGTCCACCTCCGGCGACTCCCCCAGCATCGGGGAGAGGTCGTCGGTGAAGCTCTCCGGCCCACAGAACAGCGTGCGGATGCCGGCGTCCTCGAGGGCCGGGAACCGGCGCATGGCGACCTCGAGGAACGGGGCCAGTCGGTCCCAGTCGGGCGGTAGGACGGCGAACGCGCTGTCGCGCGGCGTACCGTCCAGCGACCAGGCCTTCCCGACCGGCTCGAACATGCCGACCAGCAGGCCGCCGCCCTCCTCCCGGTAGTAGCCGTAGGCCTCGGTCTCCTCGATCACCGGCACTGACTCCGGGGTGACGCCGTCGATCGGCTCGGTCAGCAGGTAGTAGTGCTCCGCGGCCTGCAGGGGCACGGTGACTCCTGCCTTCGCCGCCACCTCCCGACCCCACAGCCCGGCTGCGATGACGACCTTCTCGCACTCCACGTCGCCACGTTCCGTACGGACTCCGACGACCCGCCCCTGCTCCAGCACGAAGTCGGTGACCTCGGCGTCCTCGAAGATCCGTACGCCGCGTTGCCGCGCACCCTTGGCCAGCGACATCGTCACGTCGACGGGGTTGGCCCGGCCCTCGTCGGGCGTCCAGAAGCCGTGGATGACGTCGTCGGTGCGGATCAGCGGCACCAGGTCGGCCACCTCACGCGCCGACAGCATCTCCTTGGTCATCCCGACCGAGCGCATGTACGCCGTCTCCCGCCGCAGGCCCTCGTCGGCACGAGCGGTCGTGGCCAGCTGGAGGTAGCCGCATTGCCGGAACCCGGTCGAGAGGCCGGTCTCCTGCTCCAGTCGCGCGTAGAGCTCGGCGGAGTAGCGCGCCATCCACAGCGCATCCTCGGTGGTGCCACCGGAGACGACCTCCCCGGCCGCATGCCAGGTGGTGCCGGAGGTCAGCTTCTTGCGCTCCAGCAGGACGACGTCGCTCGCCCCGAGCAACGCCAGGTGGTAGGCGATCGACGTGCCGATGACGCCGCCGCCGACGACGACGTACTGGGCCCGGCTGGGCAGGTCCCCGGAGGGAGCGGACGATGCCTCGCGGGCCCGAGCGGCGGCGGGGTTGATGGCGGTGAAGTCGAGCGACATGACTCGCAGACTGCCACCGATTGAACCGCCGTTCAATACCCCGTCAGAGCACGGCCTTCTTGGCTGTGGTCTTCGTGGCGGGCGTGCCCTTCGGCTTCTCCCGGACCAACACCCCTTGCCCAGGGGGACGCTCGACCTCGAAGAGCCCGATGGCGGTCACCAGGTCGACCATCTTCGCGTAGCCCCAGTTGCGGGAGTCGAAGTCCGGCTGCTGCTTGGCGACGTAGCTTCCGACGTTGCCCAGGTTGGCCCACCCGTCGTCGTCGGATCCCGCGTCGACCCCGTCTCGCAACAGCTTGAGCAGCTTGCCGTCGCCCCGGAGCTCCTTGGAGCTCTTGCGAGCAGGAGCCTTGGCCGCGTTGACCAGCTCGCTGGGACGCTCTGGTTGCTCGGAGCTGCGCAGTACGTCGAGGTAGACGAACTTGTCGCAGGCAGCGACGAGCGAGCGAGGTGTCTTGGGCTCCCCGAAGCCGTAGACCGTCTTGCCCGACTCCCGGAGACGCGAGGCGAGCTTGGTGAAGTCACTGTCCGACGACACGATGCAGAAACCGTCGAGGTTGCCGGTGTAGAGCAGGTCCATGGCATCGATGATCAGCGCGCTGTCGGTGGCGTTCTTGCCGGTCGTGTAGGCGAACTGCTGCATCGGCTGGATGGCGTGGGCGTTGATCACGTCCTTCCAGCCCTTGAGGTTGGGTGTCGTCCAGTCGCCGTAGGCCCGCTTGACGGTGGCACTGCCGTATTTCGCGATCTCCGCGAGGAGCGCCTCGATGATCGACGGTGTCGTGTTGTCACCGTCGATGAGGACAGCGAGTCTGCTGGAGTCAGGAGCTGAGGGCATGTCCGCGAGCGTAGTGGGCCGGGTGGTCAGGCAGGCAGGCTCGACCTGAGGACCTTCTCCAGCGCCTTGCCCTTGGCCAGCTCGTCGACCAGCTTGTCGAGGTAGCGGATCTTCTGCATCAGCGGGTCATCGATGTCCTCGACGCGGATCCCGCAGACCGTGCCGGTGATCGACGACGCCTGCGGGTTCAGCCTCGCCTGAGCGAAGAACTCCTCGAAGGTGGTCCCGGCCGCCAGGTGGCGCTCCAGGGTCGACGCGTCGAAGCCGGTCAGCCACTCGATGACGGCATCGAGCTCGGCCTTGGTGCGCCCCTTCTTCTCCACCTTGTTCACGTAGTGGGGATAGACCGAGGCCACACTGACGCCGAAGATCCTGCTCACGTTCGCAGGATACGCGCCGCCAGCTGCAGGACGCCGACGAGAGCGGTGACGGTCATGGGGTGCTTCTGGGGAGCAGCAGGCGGACCCGGGCCCTGTGCAGCTGGGGCATGAGGCCGTAGATCACGATCGGCACCGCGACCGTGGCGAGCACGAAGGTGCGCACCACCGGCGACATCGGCCGCAGCCAGTCGCCGAGCGTCAGGTTGATCACGGTGAGGGTGGGGAAGACGCAGAGCCAGATCATCAGCGCGAGCTGGTGCTTGGTCGGGGGTGCCACGCGGTGGACTGTCGGGTCGGTCATGTCGGTCTCTCTTTCGTTGGGAGGTGCGGTGTTAGTCCCGAGCATGTGCGGACGTCCCGTTTCCGACAACGATCGTTGCGGAAACTGGGAATGCCCGACCGCGCTGTCGCCTGCGCGAACAGCGCGCAGCCCCGCTGAGGCTTTCAGCCAGTTGAGCCGACACTTCTGTCGACAGACACTGATAGGTCTGCTTAGATACCTGCGCTAGTCACGTCGCATCGGGTGACGTGCCGTCACAGGTTGGAGCAGTTCATGAGATCAGTCCTCGCAGGCGCCGCTGCAAGCCTCGTCCTCCTCTCCGCGCCGACAGCCGCGTTCGCGGTGGCTGTTTCGTCAAGCCAAGGAAAGGGGGCCCAGCTCGTAGCTGAGTGGCATCCGTGCGGTCTGGACACCGGCGGCTTTCTCAAGTCGCTGACGGGAAAGCCCGTCTACTTCGCCGGGATGACGACCTGGAAGGACCTCATCCCCGACGAGAACATCGGGCGCTACACGGACGACATCACGTCAAGTGAGTACAAGACCAACAAGGGCCTGATCGGCACGGGAAGCTCATGTGCCTATCGCGGCTCCTTCACGGGCGTGAAGGTACGCGTCTGTCGAAACCTCAGTCACTTGCCAGACCCTTGCGGCAGCTGGGTCGCCATCCGCAAGTAGCAGCCAGCTTCCATCTGAGTGTCCCCGCGAGAGGTGAGCCGAGTTTGCTGATCATCCGTTCCGACGATGTCGTCAAGAAGTATCGAAAGTTCGTCGCACTGAAGGGAGTCTCTCTCGAGGTCGGGCCCGGCATCACCTGCCTGCTCGGCAGGAACGGGGCTGGCAAGTCGACGCTGGTGCGTCAGCTGGTCGGCATCGAGCAACCCACCTCGGGAACCGTCGAGCTGGAGCTCGACGACAGACACGTGTCGGGTCGGGAGCGGTTCGCGGTGATGGGTTGGCTGCCCCAGTCCTTCGGCTATCCCCGCAGCCTGAGCGTGACCGACTTCGTGTCGTACGCCGCGTGGCTCAAGGAGTATGCCGGTGACCTCGCTGAGGACCGTGTAGCCGAGGTCGTGGAGCAGGTCGGCTTGACGCAGTCCGCGGACAAGCGACTCGGAGAGCTGTCCGGCGGCATGCTGCGTCGGGCGGGCCTCGCGGCAGCGATCGTTCATCGACCTGCCGGGCTCATCCTCGACGAGCCGACGGCGGGCCTCGACCCGGTGCAGCGGGCCGACTTCCACGAGCGGATCCTGGCGCTCGGAGAGTCGACGACCGTGCTGTTGGCCACCCATCTCCTCGAGGACGTCGACGCAGTCGCGACCAGCGTGGCCGTCCTGGACGAGGGTCAGGCAGTGTGGCGTGGGCGTCGCGAGGAGCTGGCAGCGGCCGGCGGGAGCGATACGGTCACCGTCGATTCGTTGCGCGACGGCCTCCTTGAGCTGATCGGTGGGGAGTTGTCGTGACCGGGGTCCCGCTGTCCCACAGACAGCTGCTGGTGACGTCGCTGACGATCTTTCTTACGACTGCTCTGACCGTGGGCGGGGCCTACGCAGACTGGTTGGGGTCGTGGGGCGAGACCAGTGCAGCGCTTGAAGTCTCGACGGTCCTGACCTATCCGGCCATGGCTGGGATCTCGGCGTGGTTTACGTCAGCCGCCCGACGACAGCGACACCAGTGGATGCTCGACTCGGCCGCTCGCCCGCAGTATCAACTCCACCTGCGGCTGGCCGCACTCCAAGCCTCGCTGGCCTCCGCCGGTCTTCTGACGGCGGCAGTCTTGGCGGTGGCCGCGACGGCAACGCAGGCGACGTTCGGCAGCTTCCCGATCGTCGACCTGTTCACCATCGTTGCCGGGTTCTTCGCGGCGGCCGGCTTCGGGACCCTAGTCGCGACGCTGCTGCCACCGGTGCTGTCCCCCATCTCGGCGTTGGCGCTGGTGTACGCCGTCGAGGCCTACGCCGACACCAGCAGGCCGTCACTGAGGCCACTGGCCGGCCTGCTGGTCGCAGACCAAGGCGAACGCACCTACCTGCGCGCGGCCACCTGGATGCTGGGGCTGCGCGGGGTATGGCTGCTGGCGTTGGGGCTCGTGCTCGTGGCCATCGCCGCCCGGGCCGGTTCGAAGGCTTTCGTTCCCTTCACGGTGGCCTGCTTGGCGGCAGTGCCGTTGCTGCTGGTGGGCGACGCCGGGATGACGGTCGACCCGTCAGCCACGAAGCCGGTGTGTCATCACCCCAGGCCGACGGTCACGGTGTGCCTCTCGGCCGCGCAGGATCATGCCTATTCATCCGTCTGGTCGGCTCTCGAGCCGGAGCTGGATCTCCTGCACGGGCTGGCTGACCACTGGCACCTCGCGGAGGGTGAAGTCGCGCATCAGCTCACCTCCTCCTACCGGGACGGGACGGTCACCGTGCCGTTCCAGGTCGTGAACGGCTTCAATGGAAACGCCCATGTGCCAGACCGCAAGGACACTCAGTCGGTGTTCAGCGACCGCGTGCTGCAGAACACGTGTGAGTCGTCGGGCCCCTACACGGGCAGGCAGCCCCTCGCAAACCCAGAAGACATCATCCAGGCTTGGCTCCTCCGCGAGTTGGACATCCCCGTTGACGACGACGCACCCCAGGCTCCCCATCTCAGTCCGAGATCGCTCGACTACACGACGGTGGAACCCTTCCGCAGGCGTTGGGAGGCCAAGAGCGCCGGTGAACGCCGACTGTGGTTTCGTGCCCATGCCCAGGAAGTGATCCAGTGTCGGCTGCGCCACGTCGACGTGATGACACCGTGACCGAGGTCAGGCTCGTGGCGGCGGCCCGAGGCTGGGAGATGCGCACCTGGGCCAGCCTGCTGGCCGCGGCTACGGCCTACTGGCTCCTGGCCCATGTGGGCATCAGGCTGCGATCCCACGCCGACATGATGGTGGACAGCCCGGTGCTGGACAAGATGATCCTGCTGGGGCTGGCGCTGCCGGTCGCCGTGATCGTCCGCTCCCTGGAGGATCGCTGCGCGTGGCTGCTGGCGACGGGCGCCCGCCAGCGATGGCGGGTCCGCGCGGTGTACCTCGGGGGTGTCTACCTCATCGCCCTCACCCTGGGAGCATTCCTGGCTCTCGCGACCCCTCGCCTTCAGTCCCGCCTGCTGGTGTTCAGCGACTTCGCCCTTCTGCTCGGCCTGGGTGGTCTGGCAGCGGTGATGTGGGGCGCACAGCTGGCCTGGACCGTGCCTGCCGCACTGGCGCTTGCATGTTCCACGCCGGGCTTGATTCCCCTCGACGTCAACGCACCATCTCGGGCCGACCAGGCCTGGAACATGCTGTGGCTGGCCCTGCTCCTGCTCGGCACCGCGTTCCTGCTGTTCGTGCGCTTCGACGACTACGGCTTCCGCGGCCATCGCCTGCTGAGCCGTCAGTCCGGCATCACTGACGAATGACGGGCCTCGGGAAGCCCTTCCAGACGATCCGCGTCGGGCAACCGACGGCGCCGGATCATATGCACCACCACCAGGGCGGAGGTGAGGGCCGCGTAGACGCACCAGAGCGAGGCGAAGGCGTCCAGATAGGCGACGGCAACGACCAGCAGCCCGGCTAGGTTGACCAGCCCGAACGCGACGATCGAGCGATAGCCCGAGAACAGGGCCGGGCCTATCACCGCCACGACGTACAGGACGGAGAGCAGGTCGCCACGGGTCAACCCGGTGGCGTACTCCAGCGCATGAGGGTGCACCACCACCGTCACAGGCGCTGTGAAGATCTCCACGGCGAACACCACCGACAGCACCGCACCGAGGACGACGAACGGCGCCACCCGCAGTCGCGCCCCTTGTGGTTCCAGCAGGAGCACTGAGAGCGGGAACAGGGTCGGGAGGACGACCATGGCAAACCCGACGTAGAGCCACACGGCCGTCTCCCCGAACTGCGGGGAAGCCCACCCGTCCTCGTAGTGCGCCCACACCAGAGCCTCGGTCAACTGGTGCAGGGCGAAGAGCAGCGGAAGGGACGCGAAGGGCACCTCCCGCACGTGACGCACCTCGCGGAGGGACACGACGGCCATCGGCAAGACCACCAAGCCGGCCACGACGTCGGCCTCGACGGAGAAGCACACGGCATCCCCTCAAGGCTGACCCCGAGGGCCCCGGACGGACCTGACGGGTGCCGCCACCGTACCGGAGGCGTCCCCCACGCGAGTGGACTAGCAGCAGGCCGCTGCCTGCTGTGCCGGGGAAGGATCGACGATGGCGCTCGTGCAGCACTCCTGACCGTCCGCCTCACCGTTCGGGGTCGGACTGTCCGCGAGCACCGTGTAGACCTCCCACGCCTCGTTGTTGGGGGTCCCGGTCACCCAGAACTTGTCCTGCTTCGCGTAGCAACACGTGGTGTCCCGCTCGTCCACCGAGGCGAGACCGTCAGCAGCCAGTCGGGTCTGGATGGCGTCGACCGTGTCGACGTCCTCGACCTCGACACCGAGATGGTTCAGCGACCCCCCATGGCCGGGTTTCTCGATCAGCACCAGCTTGAGGGGCGGCTCGGCGACGGCGAAGTTGGCATAGCCGACCCGGACCTTGGCGGGCTCGGTGGCGAACAGCCGCCGGTAGAAGTCGATCGAGGCGTCGAGGTCGTCGACATTGATGGCCAGTTGAAGGCGGGACATGTGTACTCCTGAAGAGATAGACGGTGATCGATGTCATGGCAGTTTGCGTCAAGACATCGACAAATGTCAATATTGACGCATGTCGAAGTCCCTGCTCGAACTGACGCCCGTCGAGACGGTCGCGTGCTGCGCTCCCTTGGCCAAGGAACCGCTCACGGCGCAATCCGCCGAACGTATCGCCCCGCTGCTCAAGGCCCTCGCAGACCCGGTCCGCCTGCGACTGCTGTCGCTGGTGGCCTCCCACACCGACGGCGAGGCCTGCGTCTGTGACCTGAACGACGCGTTCGACCTGTCCCAACCCACCATCAGCCACCACCTGAAGGTCCTGCACGAATCGGGCCTGCTCGAGCGCAGCAAGCGCGGGGTCTGGGTCTACTACCGGGTGCAACCGGCCGCCCTCGCTGACCTGGGCGCCCTGATCGGCGGCGTGGCGGGGTGACGCTCCGTCAACGCGTCGCCGCGGAAGCTGTCGGTACGGCGTTCCTGGTCATGGCAGTCGTCGGATCCGGCATCGCGGCGCAGCGACTCTCCCCCAGCGATGTCGGCCTCCAGCTGCTGGAGAACAGCCTGGCCACCGGAGCCGTGTTGGTCGCACTCATCCTGGCGCTGCAGCCGGTGTCGGCGAGCTTCAACCCGGTCGTCACCCTCGTCGAACGCGTGCTCGGCCAGGTCTCCACCGCCGAGGCCGCCGCGTCCGTCGCCGCCCAGATCTCCGGCGGCCTGCTCGGTGCCGTCCTGGCGAACCTGATGTTCGACCTCGACGCCATCTCGTTCTCCGACCAGCACCGGGTCGATCACGGCAGCCTGCTCGCCGAGGTCGTCGCTACCGTCGGGCTGGTGGTGATCGTGTTCGGCAGCCTCCGCGCCGGCCGGCACGACACGGTCGCCTACGCGGTCGGGGGCTACATCACCGCGGCCTACTGGTTCACCAGCTCCACCAGCTTCGCCAACCCGGCCGTCACCCTCGCCCGCACCGTGTCAGACACGTTCGCCGGCATCGCACCGGCCTCCGTGCCGCCGTTCATCCTGATGCAGATCATCGGGGGCGGCGTCGGGCTCGGCCTCGTCGTCCTCCTGCACCCCACGTCCCGAGAAGGCGCCACCACATGAGCGACCGACCCACCGTCCTGTTCGTCTGCGTCCACAACGCCGGCCGCTCCCAGATGGCCGCCGGCTACCTGACCCATCTGGCCGGGCCGCGTGTGCAGGTCCTCTCCGCCGGCTCGCAGCCCGCCGACCAGATCAACCCGACGGCGGTGGAGGCGATGGCCGAGGAGGGCATCGACATCCGCGCCGAACAGCCCAGCCTGCTCCAGGACGCCACCGTGAGAGAAGCCGACTTCGTGATCACGATGGGCTGCGGCGACGCCTGTCCGTTCTATCCCGGGAAACACTACGAGGACTGGGTGCTCGACGACCCTGCCGGACAGGGCCTCGAGTCGGTGCGCCTGATCCGAGACGAGATCAGGAGCCGTGTCGAGGCCCTCATCGCCCGTCTGGGCTGAGCCGGCGCCAGTCCGGCTGCGTGCCGCCGTCGTTACGGTGGAGGCATGGACGCCCTGACGGAGACCCAGATTCGCGCCAGTTTCGTGAACTGCTCGAAGGGCGAGGCCAAGCGCCTCAACCTGCCCTCCGACCTCGGCGACCGAGACTGGGACGGCCTCGACTTCCTGGGTTGGGTCGACCCGAAGGCACCGCAGCAGAGCTATCTGGTCGTCCCGACCGAGGAGCACGGGTTGGTCGGCATCCAGCTGAGACGCAACACCAGCACGGCCGGCCCGCGACGTGCCCGGATGTGCTCGCTCTGCCTGACCACCCACTCCGGGCAGGGAGTGTCGCTGATGGTGGCCGCACGCGCAGGGCGGTCGGGCCGCAACGGCAACTCGGTGGGGCTGGACATCTGTTCGGCCCTCGAGTGCTCGCTCTACGCCCGGGGGCGCCTCAAGGCACCCACGGTGAGCGCGGCGCACGAGACCCTGTCGACCGACGAGCGGGTGGCGAGGCTGCGCCGCAACGTGCTCGCCTTCGTCGACCGCGCGCTGCGCTCCTGACCCGATCGCTGGTTTCCGGTGGCCCGACTCGGGTACGCCCTACCCATGACCGAGCCGGCAGACGAACGCGACCAGGGACTCACCGACGTGGCGGAGGGCCAACCGCTGTGAAGCGAGCCCACCAGGTCGCCGTTCTCACCCTGGTTGCGATCTACGCCGTCGCGTCGTCCCTCCTCACCGCGGCCAACCGCGGGTGGTACGACGCCCTGGAGACGCCGCCGTTCCAGCCGCCTGACCTCGTGTTCGCGCTCATCTGGCCGCTGAACTTCGTGCTCATCGTCGTGTGCGGCGTGCTCTACTGCCAGCAGGCTCGACCCGCCTCGGCTCGCGTCTTCGTCGGGTCGCTGGCCGTGGGCATCGCGGCCGCACTCGTCTGGGCCTGGTGCTTCTACCAGGCGCACTGGCTGATCAGCGCGGCCCTGTTCCTCCTGCTCGCGGCGACGGCGAGCTGGCTCCTGGTCCTGATTGCGGCACGCTCGCACGCCCTCCTGGGCGTCGGGCTGGCCGTGCACGCGACCTGGCTCAGCCTGGCCACCGCGCTGGCGTTCTCCTACGCCTACCTGAACTGAGAGGCCTGTGACATGGCGAGGTACGACCTGAACAGCGCAGCCGTCGATCATGCCCGCCGGCTGATCGCCAGCCGTCACTACACGCTCGACAGCGACTGGGGCGACGTCCAACCCAGTGCGGAGGCGCAGAACGCCTACCTCGAGAAGCACTCCTGGGACGACTACGCCGCCTGGCACCTCGGACTCACCGAAGGTGCGAACGACGAGACCAAGGCTCGCTACGCCTTCGTGGTCGGCGATTTCCGCAGGGTCCATCGCAGCGGGCTGATCGCCTGCGTCTACCGGGCGTCGGAGTGGCGGCACAAGGCGGTCGAGGTCGCGGCCCACGACCTGCTGCAAGAGCTCGACCGCAAGGCTGGCATCCGGTGAACGTTGACATGTGACCAATTGGTCACCTATTGTCAGCCCATGGACCTGGTGTTCAAAGCCCTCGCCGACGAGACCCGGCGCGACCTCCTGGACGCGCTGTTCGCCGAAGACGGCCAGACCCTGACGGCACTCGAGGAACGAGTGCCGATGACGCGCTTCGGGGTGATGAAGCACCTCAAGGTCCTGGAGGCGGCCGGACTGGTCGTCACCCGCAAGCGCGGGCGCGAGAAGCTCCACTACCTCAATCCCGTCCCCATCCGACTCATCCAGGAACGCTGGGTGAGCAAGTACGCCGAGCCGTGGGCCGCCGCGCTCACCGACCTCAAGACCCAGCTGGAGGAATCATGAGCACCCACCTGACGACCGTCTCGTTCGCCCGAGGCACCGCTCCGGTCAGCGACACTGCCGTGTTCGAGATCTTCATCAAGGCATCGCCCGAGCGGATCTGGGAGGCCATCGTCGATCCCGAGCAACGTGCGCAGTACAGCTTCGGGGTGTCGACCCAGTCCGACTGGACGACCGGCTCCCCCTACCGCGCCTCGGCGGGGCCCGGCGGCGCCGTCGACATCGCAGCCGGCGAGAACCTCGTCGTCCAGCCGCCCCACCTCCTCGTTCAGTCGTTCAACGCGCTGTGGAGCGATGAGGTGAAGGCCCAGGGGACGACCCGGGTCACCTGGGAGATCGAGCAGGTGGGTGACTCGTGTCGCCTCACCGTCGTGCACGACCATCTGCCCGAGTCTGCGAACGCCGAGATCTACGGCGGCTGGCCGATGATCCTGTCCGGGCTGAAGACCCTGCTCGAGACCGGCGAGCTCCTCACCACTCCCGGGTCGCTGCTCCACCAGGAGTGAGTCCTCACGATCGAGTGAGGATGACCAGTCGTTGCGTGGCCCGGGTCATCGCGACGTAGCGGTCCACAGCGCCCTCGATGCCCGCTCCGAAGGTGTCCGGGTCGACCAGCACGACCAGGTCGAACTCCAGCCCCTTCGTCAACACCGGAGCGAGGACGCGGACCCGTCTCGAGGCGAACTCGTCGAGTCCCTCGGTGCCGATGACGCAGGCCGTGCCCTCGTGCTTCTCGGCCAGCCAGGAGTCGAGAACCAGCTGGAGGTCGGCGACGTCCCCGTGCTCGACCGGTACGCCGCCAGTGCGGATGGACGTCGGCACGTTGGCATCCGGAATGACCGCCCGGATGACCGGCTCGGCGACGGCCATCACCTCCTCGGGTGTCCGGTAGTTGATGGTCAACGCCGCGAGGTCGACCTGCTCGAGGCCGACGCGTGCCAGCCGCTCCTCCCAGGACTCGGTGAACCCGTGCCTGGCCTGCGCCCGGTCCCCCACGATGGTGAAGCTGCGCGAGGGGCACCGACTAAGAAGCATCTGCCACTCGGCGTCCGTCAGCTCCTGGGCCTCGTCCACGACGATGTGGGCGAACGGTCCGACGAGCCGGTCCCGGTCCGCCTCGGGAAGGGCCGCCGCGTCGACGAGGGAGTCGCGGATGCCGTCCTGGCGCAGCTGCGCCATCAGACCCTCGTCGTCGTCGAGCTGGAGCAGCTCGTCGACCACCCTGTCCATCTGTCGACGTTCTGCGGCCACCGCAGCGGCGTGGCGGCGTCTGCGGCGTGACACCTCGGGATCGCCGAGCCGGAGCCGGGCTGCGTCGAGCAGCGGCAGGTCGGAGACGGTCCACGCCTGCGGGCCGCGGTGCCTCAGGGTGGTGAGCTCGTCCGGGGTGAGCCACGGAGCGCACCTCCGCAGGTAGGCCGGCACCTCCCACAGGTCGCCCACCAGGTCGCTCGCCTCGAGCAGGGGCCAGGCCCTGGTGAAGGTCTCGCGCAGGTCGGGGTTCTGGCTCAGCGACCGGCGGAGGAGCTCGGGCGAACCCTCGTCGCCCTCGAACTTGTCGACCAGGATGTCCAGCAGGGACTCCCAGACCTGGTCGCGGGCCTCGTTGTGCGGCGTCCCCGGCTCGGCCGACTCGAACGCCTCGGCCCAGTCCTCCGTGCTGAGCCACAGGTCGACCCAGGGGTTCTCGACGTCCACCCCCTCGGTCGGCGGCTCCTCGTAGAGCCGGACGGCAGGCTCGATGGCCCGCACCATCTCGACGGACGACTTCAGCCGCGCCACCTCCGGGTCGGTCTCGTGCGGTGCCGGTGGCCCCTCGGGCTGCAGGTCTCGCAGCGTGCAGGTCTGCACCCCCTCCTCCCCCAGGCTGGGCAGCACGTCCGCGACGTAGGACAGGTAGGGCTCGTGCGGTCCGACGAAGAGCACGCCGCCTCGGCGGTGGCCGAGCCGAGGGTCGGCGTACAGGAGATAGGCGGTGCGGTGCAGCGCGACGACCGTCTTGCCGGTGCCCGGGCCACCGTCGACGACGAGCGCGCCGCGAGACCCGGCCCGGATGATCGCATCCTGGTCGGCCTGGATGGTGCCGAGCACGTCGCGCATCTGCAGCGACCGGCTGCTTCCCAGACTGGCGATGAACGCCGACTGGTCGTCGAGAGCGGCGGAGTGACCCTCGAGTCCGTCGGCGTCGAACACCTCGTCCCAGTAGTCGCTGACCCGCCCGAGGGCCCAGCGGTAGCGACGGCGGCTCGAGAGTCCCATCGGGTTGGCATGGGTGGCTCCGAAGAACGCCTCGGCGGCCGGGGAGCGCCAGTCGAGGAGGAGCCGCTCCCCTGCACTGTCGGTGAGGCCGAGCCGGCCGACGTACACCGGATCGCCCCCGTCGTCGGGGACCATGTGGCCCAGGCAGAGGTCGAGCCCGAAGCGGCGCAGGGCGCGCAGGCGCGCTGTCAGGCGATGCACCTCCAGATCGCGATCCATGGCCTCCTGGCCGATGCCGCCCGGCTCCTTGCGGACGGCGTCGACCCGCTCGACGAGGCCCGCGATGGAGGTCTCGAGGCTCTCCGAGATGGCCGCGAAGTGCTCCTCGTCTGCGGCGATCAGCTCGCGTGCCGACTTGTGGCTCAGGTGCTCGGGAAGGGCGAAGGCACTGGTGGTCAGTGGGTGCACGTGGTCAGCTCCGATCTGGCTACGACTGGTGATTCTCGGCGCTGACCCGGGCCTTGCCGCAAGCCCCCTGGTGCGTTATACCTTGGAAGTGGAAGGGAGCAGGGCTCTCTTCCACTCGTCATTTCCCCGTGGGGTCGGTCCTGCTCACAGTGAGGCCGCCGTGCGACCCGTCGTCTACCGACCAGCTGAACGTCCCGAGGTCGAGGTGCTGGTCGACGGCCGCTGGCACTACGGGCAGCTGCGGATGTGGACCCGCCACGACTCCGGCTGGCGCGCCCAGGTCACCTGGACGCGTGACACGGCGGAGAACAGGATCGACAGCTTCCCCTCGGAGCGGGTCCGCAAGCTGGAGCCGGACCGCTGACCTGGAGCGGGGATTCGGACTCCCCAGCCCGAATCCCCACCCGTTGAGGTCGCTCAGGCAGACCGACCCGCAGGGATTGCGGTTGGGTACAGCGGCGCCCGAGCGCGCAGTCCACCACCCTGTGCGGTGCGCTGCCCTGATGAGACGCGCACAGCGGGGTTTGGTGACGCAGCCGACGTGCCCACGCGGTTAATCCGCTTGCCGGGCGGACGACAACAGCACACGATGCCTGACATGGACGGATTCGACCCAGCGACCAGCTTCGGACCAGACGTCGCGAGCAGGTACGACGACCAGCCGCGAGGCGACGAAGCGGAGACCGTGGAGTTCCTCGCGGCTCAGGCCGGGCCCGGGCCGGTGCTCGAGTTCGCGGTCGGCACCGGGCGGATCGCGCTGCCGTTGGCCGCCCGCGGAGTTCGCGTCGACGGGATCGAGCTCTCCCCCGACATGATCGACCGGCTGCGCGGCAGACCCGGTGGCGCCGAGCTCGCGGTGACCCGGGGCGACATGGCCACCACCCGGCTCCCGGACCGCTACCGATTGGTCTACCTCGTCTACAACACGATCTTCAACCTGCTCACGCAGGAGGAGCAGGTCGGCTGCTTCGAGAACGCCGCTCACCATCTCGACGAAGGCGGAGTGTTCGTGGTCGAGGCCGGCGTACCGAGTGCCTGGACCGCCGAGCACGACTATGCGAGGCCGGAGTACATCGGCCGCGACCGGGTCACGCTGGATGTCTGTCACTACGACCCGGTGACCCAGCTGCTCGACGAGAACCACGTCGAGCTCACCAGCAGCGGCATCCGCTTCGGCCCGATCGTGTGTCGGCTGATCTGGCCCAGCGAGATGGACCTGATGGCGCGGCTCGCCGGCCTGAGGCTGGTGAACCGGTGGGGTGGTTGGCGCGACGAGCCGTTCACCGCCACCAGCGACCGGCACGTCAGCGTCTACGCGCCGGCCTGATCCTCGCCCTAGTCACCGAGCGGGGCCAACAGCCCCACCTTGTTCTCGAAGGCGAAGACCAGCAGGTCGGTCATGGTGAACCGGCCGGGGACCGCTCCGAGCTTCGGGGAGAAGTCCGTCTCGCGCACGATCGAGAACCGACTCCCCTCCATCGCCCGATGGAAGGTCTCCGCCACGATCCGCGCACCCACCCCGGTCAGGCGGCCGTTGTTGAGCTCGGCCTCACGGAGCACGTAGAACCACAGCGGTGTGTTGGCCACGAACACCTCTCGCTCGCTGGCGGTGAGGTCCTCGAGCGTCGTACCGTCCAGCCCCGTGCGGATCTGGGCCGCGGTCAGCTTCGTCAGCGAGACCCCGGCGGCGATCATCAGGTCGGCCATCTGCTGGCCGCTGGCGAGCTTCAGCATGGTGGCCCGGGTGAGGTTCCTGAACGCGAGGTTGGCCTCGATGGTCCCGGCGTCCTCATCGGCTCCCCCGAAGGACCCGGGCGGGAGCACCGACAGAGGATCCACGAGGACGGTGTCGAGTCGTCGGGCGAAGTTGAACTCCTTCGGGGGCGGCTTGAGGTCGTCGCGCTGGATCTCGTGGAAGCGGTAGAGCCGCCGCCAGTCGGCGATCCAGTTGCTGGGCAGCGTGTCGTTGAAGCCGAGGTCGCCGCTGGTCGCGGAGAACGTGAAGAGCAGGTCGAGCAACCCCTGACCGCTGGGGAACCGGGCGTTCCAGTCGTAGGCCTCGCGGACCATGGAGTGACCGAGCCGGAACGCCGCCACCGAGAACTCCACGGGCATCGTCGGCATCGACAACGGGTCTGCGCCGACCTCGAACACCTTGCGGCCGTTGGTGAACACGTCGTCGACGACCGCGGGGTCGCAGATCCGGGGCAGGTAGTCGGTGCGCAGCATCCACTGGTAGTGCAGCACCACCCGCTTGCGCGCACGCCGGAATCGATCGGACGGGGGCACGGTGTCGCGTTGCTTGTCGACGACCCTGTTGTGGAAGCGGATCATCGCCGCGTGGGTCTGCGCGACGGCGAGGTTCTCGTCGTTGCGACGGTCCGGGATCTGGGCGCGACGCCGGGCGACCACCCCGCCGGTGCCGACGCGGGGCACGTCGAACCCCACCTTGGCCCGATCGCTTCCGGCACGCGTGGTGGTGCCGATCTTGAGGTGCAGACCGTCCTCGTAGAACCGCGCCGACTTCGTGTCGTTCGGCCCGGCGCCGTACACGTTGTCGAGGTCCAGGGTCGGCGAGCGTCCCTGGAGCAGGTCGGCGGGAGACACGTCGTCTCCGAGCGCGACATCGGTGAAGTCGAAGGTCAGGTCGTGGTCGACGAACTGGCCGAGGTAGGTGAAACCCGCCGGGATGGTGCCGTTCCGGTTGGTGCCGCTGGTCATCGCGCGCGCGAGCTTCACCCGCAGGGAGCGCGACAGCCTCCGGCCCCGGGGGCCCATCCGCGAGAAGCGGAACGGCGGCGGTTCCTCGGCGAGTCGCTGGGTGCCGGGCGGATCGCCGACGAACCCCTCGCCCTCGATGTGGAAGAAGTCGCGTCCGTGACGCGGCTCTGACTGCCCGGAAACTCCCATGCCGATCCCCGATCTCGAGACGTACCTCACACCTTAGGACGCCGGAGACGCCCGTGGAGTTGCCTCGGTGCCCCAGCTGAAGGCGATCTGGCGGCTGGCGACGTCCGCCTTCACCAGCGTCACGCTCACGTCGGAGCCCAGCGGCAGCGGGTCGGCGGAGGTGACCACCGCCTCGATGGCGGGCTCCGCGATGGTGATGTCTCCCCGGCGCTCGTCGCGCTCGTCGACCTCGACGATGACAGCGGGGAACTGCTCGCCCACCCGGCCCTGCAGGAGGGCGGCCTCGACCAGGCTGAGGATCGCGTTCTCATACTGGCTGGCCCGGCGCGACGAGTCGCGCATCGTCTCCGGAAGACCGTCGAGCTCGTCGAGCACCCACTGGGGCACCGGTTGGCCGGCACAGATCGCGACGCAGATCTCCCCTGCGTAGCGGTCTGCCAGCCGGCGCAGCGGAGCCGTGACATGGGCGTACGGCGCCGCGATCGCCGACTGGATCGGCTGCTCGGGCGGCGCACCGTCGAAGCCGACGTACGCCGCCCCGCGCAGCACGCGGGTGCTCGCCACCACCATCGCGGCGTCGCGGGAGCGGGCCGGGTCGAGCGAGCGGATGAACTCCGGGTAGGGCAGGTCGGCCGGCCAGTCGATCTGCAGACCGTGCGCCACCCGGTGCAGGCGCTTCACGTCGCGCGGATCAGCCGGCGGCAGGGTCCGCAGCAAGCCGACGCCCGCTCCCGTCATCAGGGTGGCGGCACCCATGCCGACCAGCAGCGAGATCTGCGCGTTCCACTGCTCGACAGGATGGAGCTCGCGGAACTCCAGGCTCCAGGTGTCGCCGTCGATGTCGATCTCCTGCTCCGGCAGCGGCAGCGAGACACCGCCACGCTCGGCCTCCTTGCGGAGTCGCCGTTCACCGACCTCACGCAGCAGCGTGAACACCTCTTCGGCTGTGCCGTCGTCGATGGACGTCTGCACCCCGTCGTACGACAGCTTCGCGCGCGACCTGACCAGCGCCCTCTCCACGGTGACGTGCGTGCCCTCGCCGGTGCTGTCGACCTCCACCTGCCACAACAGGGCGGGCCGCACCTGGTCGGCCAGCAGGGAGCCGGCGTTCTCCGAGATGACCTTCGGGTGCAGGGGGATCTTGGAGTCGGCGCCATAGAGGGTCTCCCCGCGCCGGTGCGCTTCCAGGTCGACCGGATCGCCAGCGGTGACGAACGCCGCCACGTCGGCGATCGCGTAGAAGACTCGGAAACCGTCTCCGGAGCGTTCGATGTGCAGCGCCTGGTCGAGATCGAGCGAGGAGGCCGGGTCGATGGTGACGAACGGGATGTCGGTGCGGTCCAGGGCAGGCAGGCGCGGGTGTGCCACCGCGTCCGCCGCCGCAGCCTCGACCTCGGGCGGGAACTCCGGGGTCACGTGCAGTTCGGTCTGGATGCGGGCGATGCCGTCGCGAAGGGTGTGGGCGGCGACGCCCTCTTCGCCACGGCGCACAGTGAGCACTCGGTTGGCCATGATTTCACCCTAGCGGCCCGCCCCCGCCCGACTCGGGCGTGTTGCCTAGTCTGTGCGGGTGCTGATCCTGCTCCCCCCGTCCGAGGGCAAGTTCGCGCCACGTCGCGGCCGGCACCTCGACCTGACCGCGCTGTCCTCCCCCGGGCTCACCGGCCCTCGCACGACAGCCCTGGAGGCGCTGCTCGCGGTCAGCGGGTCGGCCCAGGCCCTCGACGTACTCGGTCTGACGGCGGGCCAGCAGCCCGAGGTCACGCGCAACCTCCGCCTGCTGACGGGCGCGACGGCTCGCGCCGACCAGATCTACACCGGGGTGCTCTACGACGCCCTGGGCTTCGCGACGTTGACGACCGCCGCCAAGCGCCGCGCGACCACCCGGGTGATGATCACGTCCTCGGTGTTCGGCGTGCTGCGCCCGGGTGACCGGATCGCCCCCTACCGGCTGTCGGGGGATGTGAACCTTCCCGGTCTCGGACCGGTGGCCGGGCTGTGGCGCGACCACCTCGGACCGGCCGTCGAGGAGGCGCTGGGCGACGGCCTCCTGGTCGACGTCCGCTCCGGGATGTACGCCGCGTTCTGGCGCCCCCCGCCCTCACTCGCCCATCGGGTGGCCACCGTCCGGGTGCTCCACGAGGCCGACGGTCAGCGCAAGGTCGTGAGCCACTTCAACAAGGCCACCAAGGGCAGAATCGTGCGCGCCCTGCTGGAGGACGGGGCCAACCCCCGCACTCCGCGGGCCTTCGCGGAGGTGCTCCGACGTCTCGGCTGGCACGTCGAGACCGGACCGGTCACGGCGAAGGGCACCCAGCTCGATGTCGTCGTGAGTGCGGTCTAAGCGAGGTCGCCGGGCCGTGCGTTGAACAGGCGCATCGAGCTGCGCTGCTCGTCGCCCGCCACCGGGGCGTAGTAGGCCAGCACGGTGACCGACGCCGGCGAGAGCTCCATCCGGAACACCGACTCCAGGGGCGCCTTCAGGGCGTGGGCCACCAGGGTCTTGATCGGCGTCACGTGGCTGACCACGACCACCGTCCTCCCGGCGTACGACGTCAGCAGTCGCTCGAGACCCGCGGCCACCCGGGTCTCGACCGTCCTGAACGACTCGCCCCCGCCTGGGGCGACCTCGAGTGAGCCCAGCCACGCGTCGAGATCGCTCTGGTGGGCCAGGGCCACCTCGGCGAACGTCATCCCGTCCCAGCTGCCGAACTCCATCTCGGCGAACCCGGGCTCGGTCAGGACCGGCAGGCCGAGGAACTCGGCGACGATCTCGGCGGACTCCAGGGTGCGTCGTACGGGCGAGGCGATGACGGCGTCGACCGACTCCGGGAGCCGGGTGAGCCACTCGGCGGTCGCCCGCACCTGCGCTCGACCTTCGTCGCTCAGGCCGGGGTTCGCGCTGGCCAGTCCGCCCGAGAACCGCTTCTCGACCGTGTGGGCGGTGACCCCGTGGCGCACCAGGATCAGGGTCGTCGGCGGCGCCTGCTCGTGCGCCCACCCGCGAGCGGCCGACACCGGCTTCTCGGCCGGGTCCTCGAGCTCCTCGATGAGGGAGTCGGGGTCGTGGGAGGTCACCCCCGAGCGCAGCCCGTCCAGTGCTTCGTTGGCGAGTCGGTCTGCGTGCTTGTTGCGCTCCCGCGGAACCCAGGTGTACGTCGTGCCGGCGGGGGCGAGCCGCTGGGCCTCGGCGTACAACGGGGCCATCGCGGGGTGCTTGACCTTCCAGCGCCCGGACATCTGCTCGACCACCAGCTTCGAGTCCATCCGGACCTCGATCTCGGCGTCGGGCGCGAACTCGGCGGCCAGCTGGAGTCCGGCTATCAGCCCGCTGTACTCGGCGACGTTGTTGGTCGCCGTGCCGATCGTGGTGCCGTCCTCCGCGATCACCGCGCCGCTCACGGCGTCCTTGAGCACGGCGCCGTAGGCAGCTGGCCCCGGGTTGCCCCGGGAGCCGCCGTCGGCCTCGATGACGACCGAGCGACGATCGCTCACAGACCGGACTCTGGCGTGCGCACGAGGATGCGGGAGCACTCCTCGCAGCGGATCACCTCGTCTGCGGGAGCCTTGGCGATCACGGACAGCTCGGAGGCGTTGATGCGCATCTGGCACCCGCCACACTGACGAGCGCGCAGCGGCGCGGCCCCGATGACGCTCTGGGCACGGATCCGCTCGTAGAGAGCCATCAGGGCCTCCGGGAGGCCCACGATCGTCTCGGCGCGCTGGGTGATCACCGAGCGCAGCTCACCCTGCAGCCCCTCGGCCTTCTCGTCCCGGGTGGTGCCGAGCGCGGCCAGCCGCTCGTCGGTCACGGCGAGCTGGGCGGTCAACGTGCCGAGCGTGCCCTGTGCCTCTTCGAGCCTCTCCATGACCTCCAGCTCGGTGTCCTCGAGGCTGGAGATCCGACGCTCCAACGACACCAGCTCGTGCTGCATCCGCTCGAGGTCCTTGGGGTTGGTGATCTGCCCGGCGTCGATGCGCGACTGGTCGCGGTGGCGACGGACCTTGACCTGCTCGACGTCCGCATCGGCCTTCGCCTGCTCAGCCGTCAGGTCCTCGACCAGGATGCGCGCGTCGCGGGCCTGGTCGTCCAGGTCGCTGCGACCGAACTCGAGCTCGGCGATCTCGATGCTCTCGGGAAGATGCGCGAGCTGATGGCGCACCTGGTCGATGCGCGCGTCCAGCTCGGCGACGTCGAGCAGCTTCAGTTGGGCGGACGGGTCGGCTTTCAGCGGGTGCTCCTTGAGATGATGCGGCCGGTCAGATGCGAATTGTCCACGGGTCGGTGGGCAGCGTACTCACGCGGGTCTCCACCGTATCGCCCCAGGCCGCGACCAGGCGCCGCTCGACCACGGGCAACCAGGTCCATTCGGCCGCCCAGTGCGCCACGTCGAGCAGGGCCGGACCCCGCTTCTCGAGAAACTCCGCCGCCGGGTGGTGGCGCAGGTCGGAGGTCACGTAGGCGTCGACGTCCAGGCGGGCCACCTCGTCGAGCAGGAAGTCGCCCGCCCCGCCGCAGACGGCCACCCGGCGTACGACGCGGTCGGGGTCACCGCCGACGCGCACCCCGTGGGCCGTCGCCGGCAGCGATCGGGAGACCTGGGCAGCGAAGTCGGCCAGGGTGGTCGGCGCGACGCCACCGATCCGACCGGTGCCGGTGGCAGCCGTGCCGGGGTCGGCGAGCTCGATGACGTCGTAGGCCGGCTCCTCGTAGGGATGTACGGCGAGCATGGCGGCGACGACCGCGCCGCGGCGCTCGCGCGGGAGGACTGCCTCGATCCGGCTCTCGGAGACCTCCCCGGGCTCGCCGATCACGCCGATGCTCGGCTGGGCACCGGGCAGCGGACGGAAACGCCCCCACCCGGTCGAGGTGTAGCTCGCCTGGTCGTAGGCACCGAGTGCTCCCGCGCCCGCGCCGGCCAGCGCCTCCCTCACCCGCGCTGCCTGCTCGTGGGGCACGTGCACCACGATCTTGTCCCTGGCGGCCGCCTCCGCCGGCCGGATCGGCGTCAGGTCCTCGAGGCCGATCGCCAGCGCGAAGGCCTCCGAGACGCCGCCGTCGGCCTGGTCGGCGTTGGTGTGCGCGGTCAGCAGGGCGCACCCGCGCTCGGCCAGCGCGAGGAGGGTTCGACCCTTGGGGGTGGCGGAGGTGAACCCGTGCACGGGCTTGAGGAACAGCGGGTGGTGGACCACGAGCAGGTCAGCGCCCCACTCGATCGCCTCGCGGGCCACCTCCAACGTCGGGTCGACCGCGAACATCACCTTGCTGACCGGCGCGGACTCCTCGCCGTACACGAGCCCCACCGTGTCCCAGCTCTCCGCAGTCGCAGGTGGATACCAGCTGTGCAGCAGGCCGACGGCGTCGGACAGGGTGGGCATGCCCCCAGCGTAGGGGTCTGCAGGAATCCACATGACCCAGCAGCGGGTCAGTTGACCTGCCGCTCGCGGCCCTCCCAGTAGGGCGCACGCAGCTTGAACTTCTGCAGCTTGCCGGTGGCGGTGCGGGCCAGCTCGTCACGGAACTCGATCGAGGTGGGCGCCTTGTAGCCGGCGGCCTTCTCCTTGCACCAGGCTTTCAGCTCGTCCTCGGTGGCCGCAGCACCGGGCGCGAGGACGACGAGCGCCTTGATGGTCTCCCCCCACTTCTCGTCAGGCACCCCGATGACCGCCACCTCGGAGACCGCCGGATGGGAGAACAGCACGTCCTCGACCTCGATGGACGACACGTTCTCGCCGCCGGTGATGATCACGTCCTTCTTGCGGTCGCTGAGCGACAGGTAGCCGTCATCACCGATCGCTCCCCCGTCACCGGTGTGGAACCAGCCGTCACGCAGGGCTGCGGCGGTCTCCTCGGGCTGTTCCCAGTAGCCCTCCAGCACCACGTTGGACCGCGCCAGCACCTCACCGTCCGGTGCGGTCGTCAGCGTCACGCCGATGGCGGGAGATCCCTGACGAACGAGGTTGCGGGCCCGGTCCTCCACCGACAGCTCGTCCCACTCCGAGCGAGTGCGGTTGATGGTGAGCAGCGGCGAGGTCTCGGTGAGACCGTAGATCTGGATGAACTCCCAGCCAAGCTCCTCCTCGACCCGCGCGATGGTCCGCGTAGGGGGCGGCGCCCCCGCGACGATGATCCGCACCCGGTCGCGGCCGGGGATCGGCCCGTCCCAGGTGGCGGCAGCGTCGAGTACGGCGGCGACGACCGCTGGCGCCGCGCACATGAACGTCACGCCGTGCTGCTCGACCCTGCGCAGGATCTCAGCGCCGTCGATCTTGCGGATCACGACCTGGGTGACGCCCATCCCTGCCGTGGCGAACGGCATGCCCCAGCCGTTGGCATGGAACATCGGGAGGGTGTGCAGGTAGACGTCCCGGTCGCTGATGCCGACGTGCAGGGCGAAGGTCACGGCGTTCGTCCACACGTTGCGGTGGGTGATCTGGACGCCCTTGGGTCGTGCGGTCGTGCCCGAGGTGTAGTTGATGCAGGCGGTTGCGTTCTCGTCCGGGGTCCACTGCTCGGGCTCCACGCCCGCAGCGGCGAACAGGTCGTCGTCGCTGCCGATCACGAACCGGAACTCAGCCGTCACCTCGGCCAGCGACTCGTCTAGCTCGGGATCCACGATCAGCACGCGCGCTCCGGAGTGCTCCACGATGTAGCGCACCTCGTCGGGACGGAGGCGGAAGTTGACCGGCACCAGCACGCGGCCGTGGCCGGCGACACCGAAGAACGAGGTCAGGAGTCTGGCCGAGTTCTGCGACACGATCGCGACCCGGTCGCCGAACCCGATGCCGAGCTCGTCGAGCCGGGCGGCCTGCCGGATGGCCAGTGCCTTGATCTCGGCATAGGTGAGCGACCCCAGCGACGGGGCAGGCTGGTCGGGCTCGTCGACCACGCCCACGCGGTCGCCGTACACCTGGGCAGCACGGTTGATGAAGTCGGAGACACTGAATGGAACGAGCATGTGGTACCCCTCACAACGGTGGTCGAGGTCACAATAGCCATCACGGCCGTTTCGCAGACCTGCCCGTTCGGGGGGTGCGATGAGCGGCGGGCAGGACGCGCCCAACGGCGTCGTGTTTGACACTCACGGGGAGGACCGATGAGCCCGATGACCTCGGACGACTGGCCGGATGCGACCACGATGACCGGTGAGCGCCTGGAGCTGGAGCCGCTCCGCGTCGAGCACGCGATCGAGCTGGCGCCCGTCCTGGCTCATCCGGAGCTGTATGCGTTCACCGGTGGCGAGCCGCCGACCACGGACCAGCTGACTGAGCGCTATCGGCACCAGGTGGTGGGCCGGTCCTCCGACGGCTCCCAGCGATGGCTGAACTGGGTGGTACGCCGCCGAGCCGATCGCGTGGCCGTCGGCTACGTCCAGGCCACCGTCGGTGCCGAGGAGATCGAGGTGGCCTGGCTGATCGGGGTCGAACACCAGGGCCACGGCTACGCCACCGAGGCCACCTCCCTGATGGCCGAGGGGCTGCGGCGGCACGGCGCCCGGCCGCTGGTGGCCCATGTGCACCCCGACCACCGGGCGTCCATGAGGGTGGCCAGGTCGATCGGGCTGGTGTCGACGGAGATCGTCCTCGATGGCGAGGTGCGCTGGCAGTCGCCGGCGCAGTGAGCCCTGCACAGCTGCGACGGGTCGGCGCGATCGGGTGGGCGCAGAGGGGATCGAACCCCCGACATCTTCCTTGTAAGGGAAGCGCTCTACCGCTGAGCTATGCGCCCCAGGCTCGTCGGATCCAGCCCTGCTTCGACGAAGCCCGCTCAGACTACGCGAGGCCGATCCGGGCACAAAAAAAGCTGCGACCGCTGGCGTCTCGGGTCACCAGCGGTCGCAACGAGACAAGCATGCACTGCTGAAACGCATTTGTCCTGCGGATTCCGCGACATTTCTGGAAAATCGCTGCGGATGTCTAGGCCAGTTGACGCAGCTGATGCAGATGTTCGCCTAAATCGCGCCCCTCGGGCATCGCGTTGTGGACTGCCCAGCGCACCTGACCGGCTTTGTCGAGGATGTAGGAGGAGCGCAGCGGGCAGCCCTTCGCCTCGTTGAAGACGCCGTAGGCTCGCGACACGTCGCCATGTGGCCAGAAGTCGGACAGCAAGGGGAAGTTGAGCCCGTCCTGGTCGGCGAAGGCGCGCAGGGAGTAGGTCGGGTCGCACGAGATGGCCAGCACCTCGGTGTCGAAGGTGAGGAACTCGTCGAGGCGGTCACGGATGCCGGCCATCTCACCGGTGCACACGCCGGAGAAGGCGTAGGGGTAGAAGAACAGCGCGACCGCCTTCTTGCCACGGAAGGCTGCCAGCGAGACGTCCTGGCCGAACTGGTCGCGCAGGGTGAAGTCGGGGGCGAGGTCGCCGAGGTGCAGGTCGTTCACGGCGGTCATCCTCGCACCACGCTCCGACAGCCCCGACATCGGTGACGCCTTCGCCGCTCACCCGAGGTCGCGCTTGACCACCTTGCCGGTCGCGTTGCGGGGCAGCTCGTCGACGAACACGAAGTCGCGCGGCGCCTGGTAGCCCGAGAGGTGCTCCTTGACCCAGCGCCGCAGCTCAGCCTCGCCCACCGGACCGGCTGTCACCACGAAGGCCCGGAGCCGTTGGCCGAAGTCCGGGTCGGGTACGCCGATCGCGGCGGCCTCGACCACCTGAGGGTGTCGGACGAGACAGTCCTCGACCACCTGGGGGAAGACGTTCTCTCCCCCGGAGACGATCATCTCGTCGTCGCGCCCCTCGACGTACAGCCGCCCGTCGGTGTCGAAGCGGCCGACGTCGCCGGTGGACATCAGGCCCTGAACAACCTGCTTGCCTCCTCCCCCGGTGTAGCCCTCGAAGAGCAGGGAGTTGCCGACGAAGATGCGACCCGACCCCCCGGCCGGAAGGGTGCGTCCGCTCGCGTCCAGGATCCGTACGACGGTGCCCAGCGGTGGCCGCCCCGCGGACGTGGGAGCCGCCCGCAGGTCCTCCGGTGTCGCGATTGAGGCATAGGCGACCTCGGTGGACCCGTAGACGTTGTAGAGACGGTCACCGAAACGGTCCATCCAGGACCAGGCGAGATCGCCGGGCAGCGCGGATCCGGAGGACGCCACCACGCGCACCGCCGACAGGTCGTACGCCGCCAGCGTGGCCTCGGGCAGCCGCAGGATCCGTTGCAGCATCACCGGGATGACCACGAGCGACTCGCAGCCGAAGTCCTGGGTGACCTCGAGGCAGGTCTCCGGATCGAAGCCGCGGGTCAGCACCACGGTCGAGCCGAGCAGCATGGCGAACGCGAGATGGGCGAAGCCCCAGGTGTGGAACAGCGGGGCGGCGATGTGGGTGGTCCACCCGTCGCGCAGGGGAAGTCGCGACAGCATCGAGACGGCGGCGCCGATCCCTGCCTCGCTGCGGGCTGCTCCCTTGGGCGCACCGGTGGTTCCGGAGGTGAGGATCACCGTGCGGGAGCGCCTGCCCGGCGGGCGCAGGTCGGCCTCGGAGGCCGACGCGATCAGGGAGTCGAGCGTGGGCTCCGGGCTCGGCGAGTCGCTCCAGGCCAGCACCCGGACGGGGAAGTCGACCAGACCGGCGAACTCCTCGTCGTGCACCAGCAGTGCTGCCTTCTCGCGCTCGAGCACGGAGGACAGCTGCGGAGCCGCGAAGGAGGTGTTGAGGTAGAGCGCGTCGGCGCCCAGCTTGGCCACGGCGAGGGTGGCCTCGACGAAACCCCGATGGTTGCGGCACAGGATCGCCACCGCATCGCCCTCGCGGACGCCGCGCTGCCGTAGGGCCCGGGCGAGCGCGTTGCTCCGGCGGTGCAGCTGGTCATAGGTGAGGGTGCCGATCTCGTCCACGAGCGCTGCCCGGTCGGGATAGCGCAGCGCCACGGCCCGGAAACCGCCTGCTGGACCGAGGCCCCACGTGCGCAGCGTCCACGCCACGCGGGTCAAGGTGACCGGGGAGATCGGCCGCACGACGCCCGACGAGGCGAGCACCCGAGCGGAGGCGAGTCCGGTCGAGAGGCTCTCGACGGCCCGCCTCCCGGGAAGCACCAGCGGGATCAGTGGGTCGGCTTGGGGGTGACCAGCCGGGTGGCAGCCCAGTCCTTGCTCACCGCGGCGGTGGTGGTCTGGGCGAGCCCGGCGATCGGCGCGGCCTCGGCCACGTCGGCCGCCTCGACGGAGTTGGGACGGCCCACCTTCGGTGTCAGCAACCAGATGGCGCCCCCACCGACCAGATCGGTCAGCGAGTCGACCAGCCCGTCGACCAGGTCGCCGTCGTCTCGTCGCCACCACAGCACGACGGCGTCGACCACGTTGCCGTGGTCGCCGTCCACCATGTCGGCGTCGATGCAGTCTTCGATCGCGATCCGCAGATCGTCGTCAGTGTCGTTGTCCCAGCCGAGCTCCTGGATCACCATGCCGGGCTTGAAACCCAGCTTGGTGCCGACAGCATTCGTCGCGCCTTCGGTCTGGGCGGACCCGCCACCCGCGGTCGAACTCACTGACTCCTCCATCGTGTGCCGTTGCCGTGTGTGGTGAGTAGTCCACCCGAGTTGCGGCGCAGGCGCAACCCTGGCCCCACAGGACCGCCCGCTGGACACCCCAGAACCGGATCGGGATCGCTTACCGATGGGTAGATTTCGCCGGGCTCGGTCACATGCAACGATGGACGGGTGAACGACGCCGCACCCGCCTCGCGCCAGCCCGCCAGCACCCCGAAGACCCGCACGGTCATCCATGAGGGCCTGCCCACCCAGCTGCCCGACATCGATCCCGACGAGACCGACGAATGGTTGGACTCGTTCGACGCGATGATCGACGATCGCGGCCGCGAGCGAGCGCGCTACGTGATGCTCCGGCTGCTCGAGCGCGCCCGCGAGATGCAGGTCGGCGTACCAGCCCTGCGCAGCACCGACTACATCAACACCATCCCACCCGAGCGCGAGCCGTGGTTCCCCGGCGACGAGGAGATCGAGCGCCGGATCCGCGCGTTCCTCCGCTGGAACGCTGCCGTGATGGTCTCCAGCGCCAACCGCAAGGGCCTCGAGGTCGGCGGTCACATCGCCACCTACCAGTCCTCGGCGAGCCTCTACGAGGTCGGCTTCAACCACTTCTTCAAGGGCAAGGACGCTCCCGGCGGCGGCGACCAGATCTTCATCCAGGGTCACGCCTCCCCCGGCGTCTATGCCCGCGCCTTCCTCGAGGGTCGCCTGACCGAGGAGCAGCTCTACCGGTTCCGCCAGGAGGTGCAGCACGGCGTCGGCAAGGGCCTGCCGTCCTATCCCCACCCGCGGTTGATGCCCGACTTCTGGGAGTTCCCGACCGTGTCCATGGGCCTCACCGCCCTGAACTCGATCTACCAGGCGCGGTTCAACCGCTACCTGCACAACCGCGGCATCAAGGACACCAGCAACCAGCACGTCTGGGCCTTCCTCGGCGACGGCGAGATGGGCGAGCCCGAGTCGCTCGGTGCCATCGGTGTCGCCGCCCGCGAGGAGCTCGACAACCTGACCTTCGTCGTCAACTGCAACCTCCAGCAGCTCGACGGGCCCGTGCGCGGCAACGGCAAGATCATCCAGGAGCTGGAGTCCACCTTCCGTGGCGCCGGCTGGAACGTCATCAAGGTCGTCTGGGGCCGTGAGTGGGACGCCCTGCTGGCCCGCGACGTCGACGGCGCCCTGGTCAACAAGATGAACACCACCCCCGACGGCACCTTCCAGACCTTCTCCACCGAGGACGGCGCCTACGTCCGGGAGAAGTTCTTCAACGGCGACCCCCGGCTGCGAGCCATGGTCGAGCACATGTCCGACGACCAGATCCGCAAGCTCCCGCGCGGCGGCCACGACTACCGCAAGGTGTACGCCGCCTTCGACGCCGCCACCAAGCATGTCGGACAGCCGACGGTCATCCTGGCCAAGACCATCAAGGGCTGGACGATCGAGAACCTGGAGGGGAAGAACGCCACCCACCAGATGAAGAAGCTGACGCAGGACGACCTCAAGAAGTTCCGCGACCGCCTCTACCTCCCGATCAGCGACCGTGACCTCGAGATCGCCTACGAGGAGACCGGCGGGGCGCCGTTCTTCCACCCGGGCGAGAAGGCCCCCGAGATCGAGTACATGCTGGAGCGGCGCAACGCCCTGGGTGGTTCGATCCCCCGTCGGGTCAACCGCTCCACCACGCTCAAGCTGCCGGGTGACGAGGTCTACGCCGAGCTCAAGAAGGGCTCGGGCAAGAACAAGATCGCGACCACGATGGCGGTCGTCCGACTGCTGCGCGACTGGATGAAGGACCCCGAGATCGGTCAGCGCATCGTGCCGATCGCGCCGGACGAATACCGCACGTTCGGCATGGACGCCATGTTCCCGAGCGCGAAGGTCTACAACCCGGCCGGCCAGCAATATGAGGCGGTCGACCGCAACATGCTGCTTGCCTACAAGGAGTCGGCGCAGGGCCAGATGCTCCACGAGGGCATCTCCGAGGCCGGCGCGATGGCCTCGGCGACAGCGGCCGGCTCGGCGTACACCACGCACGGCGAGCACATGATCCCGTTCTACATCTTCTACTCGATGTTCGGTTTCCAGCGCACCGGCGACTCGATCTGGGCGATGGCCGACCAGCTCGCGCGAGGCTTCCTGATCGGCGCCACGGCCGGTCGCACGACGCTGACCGGTGAGGGTCTCCAGCACGCCGACGGGCACTCCCCGCTGTTGGCGAGCACCAACCCGGCGGTCGTGCACTACGACCCCGCGTTCGCCTACGAGGTCAGCCACATCATGCAGTCGGGTCTGGAGCGGATGTACGGCGCCGACGCCGAGAACGTGATCTTCTACATCACCGTCTACAACGAGCCGGTCTCCCAGCCGGTCGAACCTGACGACATCGACGTCGAGGGCATCCTGAAGGGCATCACCAAGGTCTCGGTGTCCGACCACGAGGGCCCGCGGGTCCAGCTGCTCGCCTCGGGCGTCGGCTATCCCTGGATCAAGGACGCCGCGCAGCTGCTGGCCGACGACTGGGGCGTCGCGGCGGACACGTGGTCTGTGACGTCGTGGAACGAGCTGGCTCGCGACGCGATCGAGGCGGAGGACTGGAACCTGCTGCACCCGAGCGAGGCGAAGCGCACGGCGTACATCACCAACCGGCTGGCCGGCAACGAGGGCCCCGTGCTCGCGGTGTCCGACTACATGACCGCCGTGCCGATGCAGATCGCACGGTGGGTGCCCGGCGACTACCGGGTCCTGGGTGCCGACGGGTTCGGCTTCGCCGACACCCGCCCGGCAGCCCGACGGTTCTTCAACATCGACGCCCAGTCCGTGGTGGTCAAGGCCCTCCAGGCCCTCGCCGACAACGGACAGATCGCCGCCGAGAAGGTCCAGGAGGCCTTCACGAAATACCGCATCGACGACCCGACGGCGGTCGCCAACGTCAAGCAGGAGGGCGGCGCAGCCTAGGCGTCTCTGAGTGCTCGCAGCGGGGTGACCGTGGCACCCGCGGATCGCCCGAGGGTGTCCGGCGCCCCCGACTTGAGCATCGTGCGGAAGCGGGCCCTGCTGTAGACGGCGGGCTGGGTCGTCGCCATGAAGTCCTCGACGATGGCGACGAACTGCTCGGGGTGGTCCTTGTGGGGGAAGTGACCGGAGTCGGCCACCATCTCGGCCCGCAGGCCCGGCGCCAGGGCGGCCGCCTTGCCGAGATGGGCGGCGGGGATCACCGTGTCCTCGTCACCCCAGATCAGCAGGAGGGGCATGGCCGCGGTGAGGTAGGCGCGGTCGGACATGGTGACGATCTGTCCTCGCCAGTCGACGACCGACTTCACCACGTGGCTGATGGCGGCGCGCGATCGCGGGTCGCGGAAGGTCTCGACGATGTCCGCCATCTCATCGAGATCGCGAGTGTGGGGCAGGCCGGAGCGCGACATCAGGCGCATCGCCGCGGTGGTGACGTGCCGGATCACGGGGAGGGTCACGATGCCCATGGCCTGGTAGAAGCCCGGGGTGGTGATGGCCTTGATCGCGGGGGTGACCTCCGGGCCGAGGCCTCCGGACGACACCAGGATCACCCGGTGGGTGCGCTCGGGGAACTGGTAGCCGAACTGCATCGCCACGCCACCCCCGAAGCTGTGCCCCACCACGGTGACCTTGTCGATGCCCAGCACGGTGATCAGGTCGCGCATGCCGTTGGCGTAGCCTCCGACGCTGTAGTCGGCACGAGGCTTGTCGGAGGAGCCGTGCCCGAGCAGGTCGGGCGCGATCACCGTGAACGACTCTGCCAGCTGCCGGATCACCGGATCCCAGGTGGTGTGGTCGCAGCCGAGACCGTGCAGCAGCAGGACGACCGGACCGGACCCGACCTTGACGAAGGCGCGCCGATGGCCGTGCAGCGTGACGTACTGGACGTCGTAGGCAGTGCTCAATGCCCTCACCTCCGTGTCCGTGGTCGCAGGGGGACATCGTGGTCGAATCGTCAACCCTGACTGGGAATTCAACCAGACGACAGGTTCTGGACGTCCGCCGGGCCGGGCAGGTTTCCGTCTCGTTTCAGAGTGACTTGTTGAAAGTGCACTAATCTCGCTCTGTGTCCACCCGAGCCCAGGTCACCACCCAGCTGCAGCGCTCGGTCGGCGCGCTCAGCACCGACGCCATGAGTCGGATGGAGACCGACCTGCCGTGGTTCTCCGACCTCAGCGCCGAGGACCGCTCCTGGGTCGGGCTGGTCGTCCAGGCCGGCATCAAGGGCTTCGTCACGTGGTACCGCGAGGCGGGTGACAGCGAGCCGACCGCCGGGCTCGCCGCGGAGCTCTTCGGTGCCGCCCCGCGGGCCCTCACCGGGGTCATCAACCTGCAGCAGACGGTCGACCTGGTCCGGCTCAGCATCGACGTCGTGGAAGTCAACATCGACACCTTCGTCGAACCGGAGGATGCGCCCGGCGTTCACGCCGCCATCCTGCGCTACGCCCGAGAGGTCGCCTTCGCCACGGCTCAGGTGCATGCCCGGGCGGCCGAGGTGCGGGGCGCCTGGGACGCGCGGCTGGAGGCTCTGGTGGTCGACTCGGTGCTGCGATCGGAGACCGACGAGACGGTCCTCTCGCGCGCGAGCGCGCTCGGCTGGGTGGGTCAGGGCCACGTCTGCGTCGTCCTCGGCCTGCTGCCTCCTGAGCGCATCGCCAGCGACATCTTCGAGGACGTACGCCGTGCCGCACGGGACGCAGGCATGGATGCCCTGTGTGCGACTCAGGGCGACCGGATCGTGACCATCCTCGGTGGTGTCGATGACCCTCGCGCGGCTGCCGGCGTGATCTCGCGACATTTCGCCGACGGACCCCTGGTGTGCGGACCTCTGACAACCGACCTCGCGTCGGCGCACGTCTCCGCCCGGGCGGCCATGTCGGCGATGCGGGTGGCGGCGGGGTGGCCCAACCGACCTCGCCCGGTGACCAGCGACGACCTGCTCCCTGAGCGCGCCCTGGCCGGCGACGGACACGCCCGCCGCCAGCTGGTCGAGGAGATCTACACCCCGCTGGCCGCCTCCAGAGGACTGCTCGAGACACTCAACGCCTACTTCGACCACGGCAGCTCCATCGAGGGCACTGCGCGCGCCCTGTTCGTCCATCCCAACACGGTTCGCTACCGGCTCCGCTCGGCCGCCGACCTCACCGGGCTGGCCCCGACCAACCCGCGAGACGCCTTCACCTTCGAGATGGCGCTGGTGTTGGGACGCCTGCATCATTTGTAGGAAACCTACAAAGGAGACCCGGTGAGTTTCGTGAGAGCCCATGGCGATCAACCAGGCCCCAGCACGGGACAGTAGAGACGTGCTCGTTATCGTCGCTCCCGGTCAAGGCGCCCAGGCGCCCGGTTTCCTCACGCCCTGGTTGGAGGACCCCGTCTTCGCCAGCCGGCTCGCCTGGCTCTCCGCGGTCTCCGGTCTCGACCTGGTGCACTACGGCACCGAGGCCGACGCCGACGCGATCCGCGACACCGCGGTCGCCCAGCCGTTGCTGGTCGCCTCGGCGCTCGTGACCTCCCTCGGCCTTCTCGATGAGGGCGTCCAGGTCAGTGCCGTCGCCGGTCACAGCGTGGGCGAGCTCGCCGCCGCCGCCATCTCCGGCGCTCTGACGCCGGAGCAGGCCATGGTCCTGGTCCGCGAACGAGGTCGCGCGATGGCCGAGGCCGCCGCCGTGACACGCACGAGCATGACCGCCGTGCTCGGCGGCGACCGTGACGAGGTGCTGGCAGCGCTCGAGGCCCATGGCGTGACCCCCGCGAACGACAACGGCCCCGGGCAGATCGTCGCAGCCGGCACCGTCGAGCAGCTCGAGGCGCTCGCCGCGAACCCGCCGGCCAAGGCCCGGCTGATCCCCCTCTCCGTCGCCGGCGCCTTTCACACCGTGCACATGGAGCCTGCGGTCGGCCATCTGGCCGGCCTGACCGGCGGAGTGTCCACCCAGGACCCCACCCTCCCGATCATCTCCAACCGCGACGGCGGGGTGGTCACGTCGGGTCGCGAGGTCGTCGACCGGCTGGTGTCCCAGGTCAGCAACCCCGTCCGGTGGGACCTCTGCATGGAACGCATGCTGGAACTGGGCGTCACCGGACTGCTCGAACTGCCCCCTGCCGGTACGCTGACGGGGATCGCCCGACGCGCGATGAAGGGAGTCGAGACGTTCGCGCTGAAGACACCTGACCAGCTCGACGACGCACGCGCCTTCTGCGCCGCCCACTCCTCCGCCCCCTCTGGAGCCAACTGATGTTGACGATCACCGGCGCCACCCACGCGGCCCTTCTGGGCATCGGCACCTACCGCGCCTCGATCGTCGTGCCCAACAACGACCTGGTCGACGCGATCGAGTCCTCCGACGAATGGATCCAGCAGCGCTCCGGCATCAAGGAACGGCGTTGGGCGACCCCTGAGGAGACCATCCAGCTGATGTCGGTGGAGGCGTCCAAGCAGGCCCTCGAGAACGCCGGCGTCGACCCCAAGCAGATCGACTGCGTCATCGTCGCCACCATCTCCCACCTGCTGCAGACGCCGGCCATCGCCACTGCCGTCGCCCACGAGCTCGGCACCGACAAGGCCGCGGCCTTCGACATCTCGGCGGCCTGCGCCGGCTTCTGTCACGCCGTCGCGATCGGCTCCGACATGGTCCGGTCCGGCACCGCCGGTCATGTGCTGGTGATCGGCGTCGAACGGCTCTCCGACATCACCGACTTCGAGGACCGTGGCACTGCGTTCATCTTCTCCGACGGTGCCGGCGCGGTCGTCATCGGACCCAGCGACACCGAGGGCATCGGCCCCGTGGTCTGGGGCTCCGACGGCGAGCAGTTCGACCTGATCCGGCAGAAGGAGGACTGGCGCGACGTGATCGCGTCCGACTCCCCTGAGATGCCCAACCTGGTGATGCAGGGTGCTGCCGTGTTCCGGTGGGCGTCCTACGAGATGGCCAAGATCGCTCACCAGGCACTGGACAAGGCGGGCGTCTCGGTCGATGATCTCGACGTGTTCGTGCCCCACCAGGCCAACATGCGCATCATCGATGCCATGGCCCGCACCATGAAGATGCCCGCTCGGGTCAAGGTCGCCCGCGACATCGCCCAGCAGGGCAACTCCTCCGCGGCCTCGATCCCCCTCGCCCTCCACCGGATGATCCTCGAGGGCGACGCCAAGAGCGGCGACACCGCGCTGCTGATCGCGTTCGGCGCCGGGCTGGCGTACGCCGCGCAGGTCGTCACCGTCCCCTGATTCCCGCACCACCCACAGCACCAACCGTCAAGAGAAAAGGAAGCCAGATGGCCACCACCGAAGAGATCCGCGCCGACCTCGCCGACATCGTCAACGAGGTTGCCGGTATCGACGCCGCGGACGTCCAGCTCGACAAGTCCTTCGTCGACGACCTCGACGTGGACTCCCTGTCGATGGTCGAGGTCGTCGTGGCCTGCGAGGAGAAGTTCGGCGTCTCCATCCCCGACGAAGAGGTCAAGAACCTCAAGACCGTCGGAGATGCCGTCGCCTTCATCGAGCGCGCCCAGGGCTGATCCAGCCCACTCTCTCGGGCGCCGGCGGCCCCGCTGCCGGCGCCCCACAACACAGGACGGGCCAACCCGACCGCACGTGAGGATGACATGAGTCGCAGAAGAGTCGTGGTGACCGGTATGGGCACCACCAGCCCCGTCGGAGGCGACGTCGCCAGCACCTGGGACGCCCTGATCAACGGACGCTCCGGAGTGCGTCATCTGACGGATGACTGGGCCGAGGAGATGCCGGTGAAGATCGCCGGCCGGGTGGCCGTCGAGCCCACCGAGGTTCTCGAGCGCGTCAAGGCCCGCCGTCTCGACCGGTCCTCGCAGTTCGCCATGGTCGCGGCCATGGAGGCCTGGAAGGACTCCGGTCTCGAGGGCGTCGAGATCGACAACGACCGGCTCGGCGTTGCCCTTGCCTCGGGCATCGGCGGCGTCACGACGCTGCTCGCCAACTACGACATTCTCAAGGAGAAGGGTCCTCGACGGGTCTCTCCCCTGGCCGTGCCGATGTTGATGCCCAACGCCCCCGCTGCCAACATCAGCCTCTACGTCGGCGCACGCGCCGCTGTGAACACGCCTGTGTCTGCGTGCGCCTCCGGCAACGAGGGCATCGCGTTGGCTCTCGACCAGATCCGGCTCAACCGGGCCGACATCGTGGTCGCGGGCGGCACCGAGGCAGCGATCCACCCGCTTCCGATGGCCGCCTTCGCGAACATGATGGCGCTGTCCAAGAACGACGGTGACCCGACCACGGTCTCCCGTCCCTGGGACACCGGCCGCGACGGCTTCGTGCTCGGTGAGGGCGCCGGCGTCCTCGTGCTGGAGTCCCTCGAGCACGCCCAGGCCCGCGGTGCTCGGATCTACGCCGAGGTGCTCGGCGCCGGCATCACCGCTGACGGTCACGACATCGCCCAGCCCGATCCCCTGGGTCGTGGTGGGGCCCGGGCGATCATTCGCTGCCTCAGCGAGTCGGAGATCAGCCCCAACGACATCGTGCACATCAACGCCCACGCCACGTCGACGCCGCAGGGTGACATCGCGGAGGGCCTGATGATCCACGCCACCCTGGGCGAGCAAGCCAACAACGTGGTGGTCACCAGCACCAAGTCGATGACCGGCCACCTGCTGGGTGGTGCGGGGGCCCTGGAGTCGATCGCCACGATCCTGGCGATCCACCACCGGGTGGTGCCGCCCACCATCAACCTCGACGACCAGGATCCCAAGGTCGAGCTCGACATCGCCACCAAGCCGCGCGACCTGCCGGCCGGCGACATCGCCGCGCTGAACAACTCGTTCGGCTTCGGCGGGGCCAATGTGGCCGTCGCCTTCGGCAGCTTCTGACGACCTGTCGCAGATGTACACCTGAATCGCGTCGACCTGTCGCAGATGTACGTACATCTGCGACAGGTCGAGGGTTAGGTGACGTACATCTGCGACGGGTCGCGCTAGACGACCTGGTGCAGCCAGCGGACGGGCGCGCCCTCGCCGGCGTGCCGGAAGGTCTCGAGCTCGTCGTCCCAGGGCTTCCCGAGCAGCTTGTCGATCTCGGTGAGCAGGGTGGTGTCGCCAAGCGCCGTCTTGACCACGGCGGCCTTGAGCCGGTCCTCGGGGATCATGATGTCGCCGTGCAGACCGGTGACGGCGTGGAAGACGCCGAGCTCGGGGGTGTAGGAGAACCGGCTGCCCTCGGTGCCGCCGGTGGGCTCCTCGGTGATCTCGAACCTGAGGTGGTTCCAGCCCCGCAACGAGGACGCCACCGCGGCCGCGGACCCCACATCGCCGGCCCAGGACAGCTCGGCGCGGTAGGTGCCGCTCTGGGCACCCTGAGGGGTCCAGTCGAGACTCACGGCAACGCCGAGTACGCCGCCCACGGCCCACTCGATGTGCGGGCACAATGCGGACGGCGCGGAGTGGACGTAGAGAACGCCCCTCGTTGCAGTGCGGTGTGTTGTGCGTGTGGTCACCGTGACCTCCTCATCCTCGGCGTCGAGATACGCCTTCCCCAGCGGTCTCGTCGAGTGATGAAGTGTGGTTCAAAGTGACAGGTGTGTAGTTATGCACTCATTGTGACTGAAGTTGCTCGGTAACGCCAGCGCCGATGCGCAGGTCAGGTCAGGCGATGCGTACGGCGGCCGGGTCGACGATGTTCCCGACATCGTGCACGGCGCCCAGCAGCATGCCGTCACCGACCACCTGCGGACCGTCGATGATGTCGAACACCAGACAGGTGACGTTGTCCGTGCCGCCCGCGACCAGGGCGTCCTCGACCAGTCGGGCAGCAGCGGAGTGGGGGTCCTTGATCAGCAGGACCTCAGCGATCCGGTCCTCGTCGATGAGGTCGGTGAGACCGTCGGTGCAGACGAGGTAGCGGTCCCCGACCCTGCCCACGAGTTCGATGAGGTCGATCTCCTCGATCACCATCGCCGGGTCGCCGTGCAGCGACCGCACGACCACGTTGCGCCAGGGGTGACGAGGCACCGCCTCCGCGGGAAGCTGGCCCGCATCGACCAGGGTCTGCACGTAGGTGTGGTCCCTCGAGATCCTGCACAGGCGGCTGCCGTCGAACAGGTAGGCGCGGGAGTCGCCGATGTGCCCGAGCACCAGCTTCTCCCCGTCACCGGCGAGCACCGTCAGCGTGGTGGCCATCCCGGCCCGGGTCGGCACTCCCTGCACGCCTTGGTGAAGGCTCAGCCGAGCCGCGTGCACCGCCTCCACCACGATTGTGGCGGGGTCCTGCCCGAAGTGAGCCAGCGCATGGGACGCGACGGTGAAGGCCGCAGTTGCCGAGGCGACCTCACCGGCTGCGGCGCCACCGACGCCGTCGGCGACGAGCGCCACATAGGGCGACATGAATGCGGAGTCCTCGTTGTGGTCCCGGACCAGGCCGGCGTCTGTGACGCCTGCGCCGCTGAATCGCAGCATGGTGCTCCCCTCTCCGGCCAGATCGAGAATCCTGTGTCGGAAACCCTATCTCGCAGGAGGTCATCGCACGGTGACGTAGGTCACGCGACGCGCGGGAGACACCGTCCCGTCAGCGCTCGAGCTTGGCCTCCAGGAGCTCCGCGCGCTCGGCTGCGTCGGTGATCTCGTCGTTGTCGATCGCCATGGTGCGGTGGAACCAGGCCAACGCGTCGTTCTCACGGCCGGCTGCCACGAGGGTGTCGGCGTACGCGTAGCGCAGCCGGACCACCCACGCGGCTCGCGTCTTGCTGGTCAACGGCGCCAGCTCCAGAGTGCGGATCGCCGCATCGAGCTGACCCATGTCACGACGCGCGCCTGCCTCCACGATCGTCATCTCGGCTTTGGCGTCGGGGGCGAAGTTGGCCACCGACGGTGACTTCGCGAGCTTGAGGGCCTGCTCCGGTTGCCCCAGGGCACGATGGCAGTCGGCCATCACCGGCAGGTAGTCCGGTGCACCGTTCATCCGCTTGGCGGCACGCAGCTCGGACAGCGCCTCGGCGTAGTGACCGGAGGCGTAGGCCGTCTCGCCGACGGCCTCCCGGACGACGGCGAGCCGCGAGGCGCGGGCGCGAGCCGCCAGCGTGTGCTGGTAGGCCGTCTCCGGATCCGACTCAATGAGCTCACCAGCGGCCACCAGGTGGCGGGCCACCCGGGCGGCCAGCTTCTCGGGAAGACCCTTGAGCTGGGCGGTGATGTTGCGGTCGAGCTCCTTCCCGGTGATGTGCTCGGGAAGCGGAGGACCGTCGTACTTCGCCTGGTCGACGTTGCGCGGGCCTTGCTCCTCCTTGGGTCGCTTCCAGTCGTCCTTGCGGGCTGGACGGCTGCCGGTGCTGCGGGTCCCTCGAGAGTCCGGCGCGGCCCCGCGACCGGAGCGGCCTTCATCACGCGAACGGCCGCCGTCGCGACCACCCGAACGGCCGGATCCGGCAGCTCCGGGTCGACCCGAGGATCGGCTGCTGCTGTTGCGGTCGCCGGGGCGACCCGAGCTGCGGCGGTCTTCGGCCACGATGAATCGCTCTCCTTCAAAGGTGTGTGTGAGCAAAATAGCGTAGAGGCCACCCTGGTGGGTGGCCTCTACGAAGTGGTTGTCCGGCGACGTCCTACTCTCCCACAACCTTCCGGTTGCAGTACCATCGGCGCTGAAAGGCTTAACTTCCGGGTTCGGAATGGGACCGGGTGTTTCCCTGACGCTATGGTCGCCGAAACTCTATAGAGATGTGCAACTCCCGACCGACTCCCAGGTCCACACACCCTCGGTGTGTAGGCGGGAATCGTGGGTTGCCCGTATCTCGGGAACCGCATAGTGGACGCGTAGCTTCTTCGCAGCAAGGATTGTTTACCATCACCCACCAAGGTGGGTTGGGGTGCGTTGAGGGTGTAAGACAAGCCCTCGGCCTATTAGTACCGGTCGGCTGGGCATTACTGCTGTACACCTCCGGCCTATCAACCCAGTAGTCTGCTGGGGGCCTTACCCGGTTAATCCGGTGGGAAACCTCATCTTGAAACGTGCTTCCCGCTTAGATGCATTCAGCGGTTATCACTTCCG
>CZKA01000027.1_pt1 | contig 55880 bp, 55 predicted proteins | sample 1657991 | NCBI WGS metagenome assembly CZKA01 (sample SAMEA3501708, study PRJEB10268) | metagenome | biome: nitrite-oxidizing laboratory bioreactor; material: liquid mineral medium | place: Austria | collected 2011-12-21
CGCCGACGCCGACCCCCACGCCCACGCCCACGCCGACCCCGACCCCCATGCCGACCCCGACCCCGACGCCCACGCCCACGACTCCGGTGGTCGACGCAGCGCTGGGTCGGGTCAGCCAATATGCGATCGCTCCGCGAGACTCACGGATGCACGTCGAGGTGCCGGTTGAGGGCGAGGGCGCCGAGCTCGCCCTGCGTGTCACGATGACGGGCATCGCCGCGTTCCACGTGCACGGAGGCTGGGGCTACGGCCGCTGGGACTGCACCCCCGAGGGGGACGAGCCTGCCGCCAGTCTCAGCTGCACCCTCGCCGTGGCGGGGACCACCGACGACTTCGCCATCGACGTGGTGCCGACCGTGCCCGGCGAGGCGTGGCTCTCGTTCGACCTGACCCCCGAAGGGGCGCTCGACCCGGAGCCCGACAACAACCAGGCAGCCGTCCGGGTGGGCGAGCTCAGCCCCGAAAGCCCCCGTCGGCGTGGATGACCGAGCCGTTCACGACCGCTCCAGCACGTGAGCAGCAGAACGCGATCGTCTCGGCGATCTCCTCGGGCTCGAGCAGCCGCCGCAGCAGCTGGGCGTCCACGAACTCCTCAGGGCCGTCCAACGCGTACGTCGCCGCCGTGGCCTGCAGCATCTCCGTGCGCGTGGAGCCGGGGGAGACCGCGCATGCGGTGACGCCGGTGCCGACGAGGTCCGCGGCCAGTCCCTTCACCAGCCCGATCACCGCGTGCTTGGCGGCGTTGTAGGCCGCCAGGTGGAACAACCCGTGGCTGCCGGCGGCGGAGGCGACTGCCACGAACCGGCAACCGCCTGGGTCAGGACCGGCGAGCATGGCGGGAACGGCTGCGGCGGCGGTGTTCCAGACTCCTCGGACATCGATGTCCCAGAGCAGGTCGAGGTCGGCGGGAGGCGTCTCCCACAACGGCCTACCACCCGCGATGACGGCCGCCGCGGCGACGGCGACGTCGAGTCGTCCCCAGCGCTCCAGCGTGGTGGCGACCGCTGCTTCGACCGCGGCGCGGTCCCGCACGTCGGCCACCACCGCCTCGATCCGGTCCGGTGCCTCGTCGGCGAGGGCCGCCAGCTCGTCACGCTCGGCCATCGGGTACGCCGCCGGGTTCGCCTCACCGGAACCGACGCACCAGTCCAGCGCGACCACCCGGTGGCCGTCGGCCGCGAGGCGACGCACGGTCGCGGCGCCGATGCCCCGGGCCGCTCCGGTGACGAGCGCCACCCGCTCCGTCGACGGACCGGTCACCGCAGCCGCCCGCGCTCGTCGGGAACGCCGTCGACGACCAGGCCGGACAGGTCGCGGATCATCGCGTCGAGGACGCGGGCGCCCTCCGCTGCGCTCGCCCCGGCCGGGTCGCCCAGGACCCCGTTGGGCGACACGGCGGACACGCCTCCGGCGACCAGCGCCGGCAGCAGCTCGGCCACGGGCGAGGTGTTGCCAGGGACGGCGAGCTCGAGTCGCACGGACTCCGGGCGCAGGTGCAGCATCAGTGAAGTCTCGGTGAACCCGGCATGCGCGTCCACCTCCTCCGTGGCGCAGGCCAGCCAGCCGACCTCGTGGCCCTCGTCAAGCAGCTGACGGACGCCGCGCTGCAACGCGAAGAGGTTGCCGCCGTGAGCGTTGACGAACACGACACGTCCCGCCCAGGTCCGCAGCGACCGCACCAGCTCGACGATCACCTGCTGCAGGGTGTCGGTGCCGATCGAGCTGGTGCCCGCAAAGTCCTGGTGCTCCCCGCTCGAGCCGTAGGCGAGCGGTGGCGCGACCAGGACGCCGGGTCGGTGCAGGGCGTCAGCCACTCCCTGCGCCACGGCGACCGCGATCACCGTGTCGGTGTCGAGGGGGAGATGCGGGCCGTGCTGCTCGATCGAGCCGACCGGCACGAGCACCCACGTCCCCCCGGCGATCTCGGGGGACGTCAGCTCGGCCAGCGGCCGGGTCACCCCGGCACGCCGAGGGCGCGCTGGAAGCCTTCAGGGATGACCAGGTGCTCCGGGGTGAGCTCGTCGATGCTCGCCACGCCCATCCCGAGCAGCGCCGAGTCGAGGCCGCTGCGCAGGATGTCCAGGACGTTGCCGACGCCCTGCTCGCCGTTGGCAGCGAGGCCCCAGAGGTAGGCGCGTCCGATCATCACCGCGCGGGCACCGAGAGCGAGGGCCTTCGCCACGTCGGACCCACGCCGGATCCCGCCGTCGAGCAGGACGTCCAGGTCGTGGCCGACCGCCTCGGCGATCGGGGCCAGCACCCGGATGGCTGCGGGGGTGCCGTCGAGGTTGTTGCCGCCGTGGTTGGACACCGAGAGGGCGGTGACTCCGGCGTCCCGGGCCCGCAGGGCGTCGTCGACGCGGCAGACGCCCTTCAGCATGAACGGCATCCCGCTGATCTCGTCCCACTGCTTGCGCATCCAGGCCACGTCGTCCCAGGACGGCGGCGGGGTGGTCATCCACTCGTAGTAGGCGCCGAAGAACGTCGGCGCCGCGCCTCCGGGCGGCGCGAGGTTGGGGGCGGTCAGGTCGGGGATGGCGCCCGACTTCGCCCACTGAGCCATCCACCGGGGCCGCCTGGCGACCTGCGGGGCGAACCGCAGCATCGTCTTCAGGTCGACCTTCTCGGGGATCTCGGGGCTGCCCCAGTCGCGACCCATCGAGAACGACCAGTCGAGGGTGGCGATCAGGCCCTTGGCGCCGGCGGCGTGTGCGCGCTCCATGCGCTGGATCATCACGTCCCGGTTGCCGGTCCAGTACATCTGGAAGAACGTCGTCGCGCCGGTTGCGCAGACGTCCTCGACCGAGCGGCTGGCAAAGTTGCTCAGGCCCATCACGGTCCCGCGCGAGGCGGCCGCGCGGGCCACCGCGACCTCGCCCTCGGGGTGCACCGCCTGGACCCCGGTGGGGGAGATCAGCACGGGCAGCGAGATGTCCTGGCCCATGACCGAGGTGGCCATCGAGCGCTCCGCGTGCAGTCCCGCCACGTGGGGAGCCAGTCCGAGCTGGCCGAACGCCGCCTGGTTGTCGGCGATCGTGAGCCCCTTCTCGGAGCCCGCGACCAGCGCGCCGTACACCGAGGACGGCAGTCGCCGCTTCGCCCTGGCCTCGGCGACGGCGACGGTCTCGAACCACGGGTTCTGGGCCCAGGGGTTGGTGAGCCAGTCGGGCTTGGGCATGGTGAGGCCTTTCAGAGGTGGAAGCCGGCCAGCGGGCTCTCGGCGCACGCCGAGACCGGTGGGGCGGTGAGGTCCTCGCGGCGCGAGAGGGTCAGCATCACCGGGGCGTTGCGGGCCGGGGTGGTGCGGGAGTGGTCCTGGCTGGCGGCCGGGATGGTGCGCTCGCCGGCGAGCGCGGACTCGCCGTAGCCCTGCACGCACTCCGGGTCGGGGCCGTCCATCGGCAGGCCGGTGAAGAACTTGGCCGCCATGCACCCACCGCGGCAGGAGTCGAAGAACTCACAGCTCGTGCAGGCGCCCGAGGTCTGCGGGGAGCGCAGCTCGGCGAACAGCGCGGAGGTCTGCCAGACCTTCTTGAACCCGCCCTCGGCGAGCAGGTTGCCGGCGTGGAAGTTGTCGTGGATGGCGAACGGGCAGGCGTAGACGTCACCGATCGGGTCGATCAGGCAGACCACCCTCCCGGCGCCGCACAGGTTGAGCCCGGGCAGGGCCTCACCGAACGCGGCGAGGTGGAAGAAGGAGTCACCGGTCAGCACGTTCTCGCCGTTGGCCATCAGCCAGTCGTAGAGGACGCGCTGCTGCTCGGGCAGTGGGTGCAGCTCGTCCCAGACATCGGCACCGCGGCCCGAGGGGCGCAGCCGGGTCAGCCGCAGGGTGGCGCCGTAGGAGTCGGCGAGCGCCTTGAACTCGTCGAGCTGGGTGACGTTCTGCCGGGTCACCACCACCGAGATCTTGGCGTCCTTGAACCCGGCAGCGGCGAGGTTCTCCAGTGCGGTGATCGCGGTGTCGTAGGAGCCCGGACCGCGCACGTAGTCGTTGACCTCGGCCGTCGCCCCGTCCAGGGAGATCTGGACGTCGACGTAGCCCCCACAGGCAGGGGAGGCGAGGAACGCGGCCCGCTCCGGGGTGAGCCGGACACCGTTGGTGGAGAACTTCACCCCGACCTGGTGGTCCACGGCGTACTGCAGGAGATGCCAGAAGTCCGGGCGGATCGTGGGCTCACCGCCGCCGATGTTGACGTAGAACACCTGCATCCGCTGCAGCTCGTCGATCACCGCCTCGCACTGCTCGGTCGACAGCTCGCGCGGGTCGCGCTTGCCCGAGGACGACAGGCAGTGTGCGCACGACAGGTTGCACGCATAGGTCAGCTCCCAGGTCAGGCAGATCGGGGCGTCCAGGCCCAGCTCGAACTGCTCCACCAACGAGCCGCCCAGCGGGCGTTCGCGACTCTGTGTACGGGTCTCGAGCAGGGTCATGCGCGTGCTCCCTCGTCTGCGGGGTCTCGGGGTCGGATCATGTCGGTCGCAGCCAGCCCGGTCAGGGCCGACTCGTAGGCGGGCCAGTCCCGAGCCGGGATGCCCGCCGCCGTCAGCGCGGACTGCACGTCGACGTGCTCGCCCAGGGTGGTGACCACGGTGACCAGCTCGGGCCGCTTGAGGAAGCTCAGCTTGCGGTTCCCGAAGTGGTAGGCCAGCGCCCCGAACGGCTCGGGTCGCAGCGCCACCGACGGCGACAGGCCCCAGGCCTCGGTGAGGAAGGTCATCTCGACAGGCTCAGTAGACGCCGCACATGCCGTCGATGGAGACCTCTTCGACGAGGGCCTCACCGGTCAGCACGGGGGACTGGTCGAGCTCGCTCTGCTGCGGGTCGGGAACGGACATCTTCGGCTCCTTGGTTGGGTGTTGTGGTGTCCGACACATTAATGGCACTGAGCGCCAAAAGTAACCCCCCGATCGGAGAGTTGCTAGATTGCGGCCGTGGGCGTACCCGGAACAAGCTCTCGACGGTCGCTCCAGGGCAGGCCGGTCGCGACCAACCACTCCGCGATCGAGGAGGCCGCGTTCCGCCTGTTCGCCGAACGCGGGTTCGAGGGCACCACGCTCGACGCCATCGCCGCGGAGGTCGGCGTGGGCCGGCGCACCCTGTTCCGCTACTTCGACTCCAAGAACGACATCCCGTGGGGTCGTTTCGACCTCACCCTGGCCGCCTTCCGCGACCTGCTGGACAGTCTCGACCACCTGCCGATCGCGGAGGCGGTGCACCGCGGTGTCCGAGCGTTCAACGACTTCCCGCCCGACGCCAGCCCGCACCACGCGGACCGGATGCGGCTGATCCTGGAGACGCCCACGCTGCAGGCGCACTCCGTGCTGAGGTACGCCGAGTGGCGCGCGGTGATCGCGGCGTACGTCGCCCGCCGCACCGGGGGCGAGCCGACCGACCTGATGCCCCAGACCGTGGGTCAGGTCAGCCTGGCGCTGGCGCTGTCGGCGTACACGATCTGGCTCGAGGACACCTCGTCCTCACTGCTGGAGCTCATCGACGCGGCGATGGCCGCCCTGCGCGCGCACCTGGGCGACCTCAGCCCCTGAGCAGCTGGCGTGCCATCACGATGCGCTGGACCTGGTTGGTGCCTTCGTAGATCTGGGTGATCTTGGCGTCGCGCATCATCCGCTCCACGGGGAAGTCGGCGGTGTAGCCGGCGCCGCCGAGCAGCTGCACGGCGTCGGTGGTCACCTGCATGGCGACGTCGGAGGCGTAGCACTTGGCGGCCGCGCCGAAGAACGGCAGGTCCGGGTCGTTGCGCTCCGACTTGGCGGCGGCCACGTAGACCAGCTGGCGGGCGGCCTCCAGCGTCATGGCCATGTCGGCGAGCATGAACTGGACGCCCTGGAACTCGGCGATCCTCTTGCCGAACTGGGAGCGCTCCTTGACGTAGCCGACGGCGAAGTCGAGGGCACCCTGGGCGATGCCGACGGCCTGGGCGCCGATGGTGACCCGGGTGTGGTCGAGGGTGCGCAGCGCCAGCTTGAGGCCGGTGCCGGGCTCGCCGATCATCCGGTCGCCGGGGACCCGGACGCGGTCGAAGATGAGCTCGCGGGTGGGGGAGCCCTTGATGCCGAGCTTGCGCTCCTTGGCCCCGAAGGTGAACCCCTCGTCGGCCTTCTCGACGATGAACGCGCTCACGTTCGAGCCTCGAGCCGCCTCGGGGTCGGTCACCGCCAGCACGGTGTAGAAGTCGGAGAACCCGGCATTGGTGATCCACGACTTCTGTCCGCTCAGCACCCACTCGTCGCCGTCGGCGACCGCCTTGCACCGCATCGAGGCGGTGTCCGAGCCTGCCTCCCGCTCGGAGAGGCCGTAGGAGAAGCCGGCCTCGCCCTTCGCGAGCGGCGTGAGGTATTTCGCCTTGAGGTCCTCGTCGCCGCCGAGGATCAACGGCAGGCTGCCGAGCTTGTTGACGGCCGGGATCAGGGAGGACGACGCACACGCGCGCGCCACCTCCTCGATCACGATGCAGGTGGCGAGGGCGTCGGCGCCGGCGCCGTCGTACTGCTCCGGGACGTGGGGGGCGTGGAAGTCGGAGGCCACCAGGGCGTCGTAGGCCTCCTGGGGGAACCGGCTCTCCTCGTCGACGGCGGCCGCGAAGGGTGCGATCTTGGCCTCGGTGACCGCGCGGACGGCCTCGCGCAGGGCCTCGTGGTCCTCGGAGATGCGGAACAGGTCGAAGTCGATGGTGCTCATCTGGGGTCTCCCGGAGGTCAGTAGGTGTAGAAGCCGCGGCCGGTCTTGCGGCCCAGCAGACCGGCCTCGACCATCCGGGCGAGCAGGGGCGGCGGTGCGTAGAGCTGCTCGCGGAACTCCTGGTAGAGCGACTCGGCCACCGCCTTGGTGGTGTCGAGCCCGATCAGGTCGGCCAGCGCCAGCGGGCCCTGCGGGTGGGCGGCACCCTGGACGAGCCCCTGGTCGATGTCCTCGGCGGTGGCGAACCCGGACTCCAGCATCCGGATGGCGGAAAGGATGAACGGGATCAGCAGGGCGTTGACGACGAAGCCGGCGCGGTCCTGGCAGTCGATCGCGTGCTTGCCGAGGTCGCCCTCCACGAAGGAGCGCGCGCGCTCGGTGGTCTCGGGGGCCGTGAGCAGGCTGGGCACCAGCTCGACGAGCGACAACACCGGCACCGGGTTGAAGAAGTGCACGCCGAGCACGTGGCTGGGCCGCTTGGTGGCCACCGCCAGCTTCATGATCGGGATCGAGGAGGTGTTGGACGCCAGGATCGCGTCGGGCGAGGTGACGATCGCGTCGAGGCGACCGAACAGCTCGACCTTGACCGCCTCGTCCTCGACGATCGCCTCCACGACCAGGTCACGGTCGGCGAGGGCGTCCAGGGAGTCGAGCACGGTGATCCGCGCCAGGACCTCGGCGGCACTGGTGATCCGGCCCCGCTCCTCGGCCCGGTGGAGCGAGGTCTCGAGCCGCTTGAGCCCGGCCGCGACAGCCATGGGGCTGGACTCGGCCACCACCACGTCCTTGCCGGCGCGGGCGCTGACCTCGGCGATGCCGGCTCCCATGAGTCCACAGCCGACGACTCCGACCTTCTCCACCACGTGTCGCTCCTCATCAGTTCGGAATGCAGTACCATCCGGATGGTACTCAGTCCCAACCGATCGGGCAACCGGAGGCAGGCACATGGTGAAGCGATCAGTCCACGAGCGGCTCTCGGAGGCTGCCTTCGCGCTCTTCGAGGAGCGGGGCTACGACGCCACGACCGTCGATGCGATCGCCGAGCGGGCCGGGGTGGGTCGTACGACGTTCTTCCGCGCCTTCTCGACCAAGGAGGACGTGATCTTCCCGGACCACGCCGCCGTGCTGGCCCGGGTCCGGGCGCGTCTGGACACCGCCACACCCGAGACCACCCTGGTGGCGCTGACCGAGGCCTCCCGCCTCGTGCTGCTGCACTACCTGGGCGAGGGAGACCTCGCCCGCGGTCGCTACCGGCTGACCAGCTCGGTTCCCGCGCTGCGTGATCGCGAGCTCACCAGCCGCCAGCACTACCAGCGGCTGTTCCGCGAGTTCCTCCGGCAGCGCTCGACCGACGACCGCCGCGGCGAGCTCCGTGCGGATCTCCTCGCCGCCGCGGTCGTGACCGCCCACAACCACGTGCTGCGGCGCTGGCTGCGCGAGCTCACCCTCGAGCCCGAGGCCGAGTTCGACCTGGCGATGGCCGAGGTGATGGCTCAGTTCTCGGAGGGTGCTGGTCAGGCTGCCGCGGAGGGGCCCACCTCGGTCATCGTGCTCACGTCCTCGACCGATCTGGACGCCACCGTGGCCCGGGTGCGCGCGGCGCTGGCCTCCTAGACGTTGCGGCGATACTGGCCGCCGACCTCGAAGAACGCCTCGGTGACCTGCTGCAGCGAGCAGACGCGGGCCGCGTCCATCAGCACGGCGAAGACGTTCTCGCCACTGGTGGCGGCCTGCTTCAGTCGCGCCAGAGCAGCGGTCGCCTCGTCGGCGTGGGTGCTGCGGAAGTCGCGGACCCGGGCCAGCTGCGACTCCTTCTCCGACTCGGTGGCGCGCGCCAGCTCGACGTGGGCGGGGGTGCCGCCGGCGTCGGGAGCCCGGAAGGTGTTGACCCCGATGATCGGCAGGCTGCCGTCGTGCTTGCGGTGCTCGTAGAGCATCGACTCGTCCTGGATGCGACCACGCTGGTAGCCGGTCTCCATCGCGCCCAGTACGCCGCCGCGCTCGTTGATCCGGTCGAACTCCTCGAGCACGGCAGCCTCGACCAGGTCGGTCAGCTCGTCGATGATGAACGAGCCCTGGAGCGGGTTCTCGTTCATCGCCAGGCCCCACTCCTTGTTGATGATCATCTGGATGGCCAGGGCCCGGCGTACGGACTCCTCGCCGGGGGTCGTGACGGCCTCGTCGTAGGCGTTGGTGTGCAGGCTGTTGGCGTTGTCGTAGATGGCGATCAGCGCCTGCAGCGTGGTGCGGATGTCGTTGAAGTCCATCTCCTGGGCGTGCAGCGAACGACCCGAGGTCTGCACGTGGTATTTCAGCTTCTGGGACCGCTCCGAGGCGCCGTAGCGGTCGCGCAGCGCGATCGCCCAGATGCGTCGGGCGACGCGCCCCAGGACGGAGTACTCCGGGTCCATGCCGTTGGAGAAGAAGAACGACAGGTTGGGTGCGAAGTCGTCGATGTCCATGCCGCGGGCGAGGTAGGCCTCGACGTAGGTGAACCCGTTGGCCAGGGTGAACGCCAGCTGGCTGATCGGGTTCGCCCCCGCCTCGGCGATGTGATAGCCCGAGATCGAGACCGAGTAGAAGTTGCGGACCTTGTTCTCGATGAACCACTCGGCGATGTCGGCCATCATCCGCAGCGAGAACTCGGTGGAGAACAGGCAGGTGTTCTGGCCCTGGTCCTCCTTGAGGATGTCGGCCTGGACGGTGCCGCGGACGACCTGGAGCGCCTCGGCAGGATCCATCCCCGACTCGCGGGCCTGGTCGATCACGGTGTTGAGGAAGAACGCCAGCACCGTGGGAGCCGGACCGTTGATGGTCATCGAGACGCTGGTGGTGGGGGAGACCAGGTCGAAGCCGTCGTACAGCGCCTTCATGTCGTCGAGCGTGGCGACCGAGACGCCGGACGTGCCGACCTTGCCGTAGACGTCGGGGCGGGGGTCGGGGTCGCGCCCGTAGAGCGTGACGGAGTCGAACGCCGTCGACAGCCGGGTGGCCTCGCTGTCGGCCGAGAGCATCCGGAAACGCCGGTTGGTGCGGAACGGGTCGCCCTCGCCGGCGAACATCCGGGCCGGGTCCTCGCCGTCGCGCTTGAACACGAAGACCCCGGCGGTGAACGGGAAGTAGCCGGGCAGGTTCTCGCGACGCCAGAAGCGGACCAGCTCGCCGTGGTCGGTGAAGCGCGGCAGGGAGACCCGAGGGATCTTGTTGCCCGACAGCGACTCCCGGGTCAGCTGGGTGACGATCTCCCGGCCACGCACGACCACGGTCTGCTCGTCGCCGGAGTACGACGCCACGACCGCGGGCCAGGCCGCGATCTGGTCGGCGATCTCGGGCAGCAGGTCGCGCCGGGCCGACTCGAGCAGCTGCTCAACGCCGTCGGTGTCCTGGTCCGCGGCGACGAGCTCGCCCTGCACCAGGTCGAGGCGTTGCACCCGGCGGGCGGCCTCGGCCAGCCGGTCGGTCTGGGCGTGGTAGCCGCGCACCGCCTCGGTGATCTCGGCCAGGTAGCGGACCCGGTCGGTCGGCAGCACCTGCCGGATGCGTGAGGAGTGGCGGACGTCGGTGCGCGGGAGTGTGCCCTCGTCGACTCGCAGTCCGTGCTCCACGAGCCCGTCGCGCAGGTGCTGGTAGAGGGCGGTGACGCCGTCGTCGTTGAAGGTGGCCGCGGAGGTGCCGAAGACGGGCATGTCCTGCGGCTGCTTGCCGAAGGCCTCGCGGTTGCGGACCAGCTGCCGGCCGACGTCGCGCATCGCGTCGAGCGCCCCGCGACGCTCGAACTTGTTGATCACCACGGTGTCGGCGAAGTCGAGCATGTCGATCTTCTCGAGTTGGGAGGCGGCACCGAACTCCGGCGTCATGACATACATCGAGGAGTCGACGAACGGCACGATGGCCGCGTCGCCCTGGCCGATGCCGGGGGTCTCGACGATCACGAGGTCGTAGCCCGCCGCCTTCAGGACCCCGATCACCTGGTCGAGGTGCTCCGGCAGCTCGTGGGCGCCGCGGGTGGCGAGGCTGCGGAAGAACACGCGTTCGCCGTCGAGGGAGTTCATCCTGATGCGGTCGCCCAGCAGGGCACCGCCGCCGCGCCGGCGGGTCGGGTCGACGGCCAGCACCGCGATCCGCAGCTTGTCCTGCTGGTCGACGCGGAACCGGCGTACGAGCTCGTCGGTCAGCGACGACTTGCCCGAGCCGCCCGTGCCGGTGATGCCGAGCACCGGCGTGACATGGGCCTGCGACGCGGTGTGCAGTCGTTGCAGGACCTCCGGGGACAGGTTGCCCTGCTCGGCCCCGGTGATCGCACGGGCGATCGCGAACCGGTCGCCGGAGATCACGGCGTCCGCCTCGACGGGGCGGTTGGCCCACAGGTCGAAGTCGCACGTCTCGATGATCGAGTTGACCATGCCGACCAGCCCCATGCGCTGGCCGTCCTCGGGGGAGAAGATTGTCACCCCGCTGGCCCGGAGGCGGGCGATCTCGTCGGCCACGATGACGCCGCCGCCGCCCCCGACGACCTGGATGTGGTCGGCGCCCTGGGCGCGCAGGAGCTCGACGAGGTATTCGAAGTACTCCACGTGTCCGCCTTGGTACGACGAGACCGCGACCCCCTGGACGTCCTCCTCGAGCGCTGCGTCCACGACCTCCTGCACCGACCGGTTGTGTCCGAGGTGGATCACCTCGGCGCCCTGGGACTGCAGGATCCGCCGCATGATGTTGATGGACGCGTCGTGGCCGTCGAACAGGCTCGACGCGGTCACGAGGCGCACCGGGTGCGCGGGGCGGTGGAGGTCGGTCATCAGGGGCTCCAGACAGATATGTGGACGTCCTAGTATCTAGATAGTAGGACGTCCAACTAATTTAGTCTGCATCCTGGACGAGATTTTCCGGGCCGTAGGCTCAGGTCATGCGCACCCCACGTGAGACCGCTCGCGCACTGGCGCGGGTCGAGTCGGCAAGGTCGATCGATGCGGCCGAGGCTGAGGCGTTGTTGGTGGCGCGTGGGGACGAGTTGACGCGGCTGATGGTGGTGGCGCGGCGGGTGCGTGATGCGGGGTTGGCTGATGCGGGTCTGGTCGATGCCTCGGGCGTGGGGGTGGTGACGTACTCGCGCAAGGTGTTCATCCCGCTGACGCGGTTGTGTCGGGATCGGTGTCACTACTGCACGTTCGTGACGGTGCCGGGCAAGCTGTCGGCGGCGGGGGAGGGGATGTTCCTGAGCCCGGATGAGGTGCTGGGGATCGCGCGGGCGGGTGCGGCGTTGGGCTGCAAGGAGGCGTTGTTCACGTTGGGGGACCGGCCCGAGGAGCGGTGGGGTGAGGCTCGGGCGTGGTTGGCGGCGGCGGGCTATGAGAGCACGTTGGAGTATGTGCGGGCGATGGCGATCCTGGTGTTGGAGGAGACCGGGTTGTTGCCGCACCTGAACCCCGGGGTGATGAGCTGGGCGGAGCTGAGCCGGTTGAAGCCGGTGGCGCCGTCGATGGGGATGATGCTGGAGACCACCTCGACGCGGTTGTTCACCGAGCCCGGTCAGGCGCACTACCGGTCGCCGGACAAGGACCCGGCGGTGCGGGTGCGGGTGTTGGAGGACGCGGGTCGGTTGAACGTGCCGTTCACGACGGGGTTGTTGGTCGGGATCGGGGAGACGGTCACCGAGCGCGCGGAGTCGATCTTGGAGCTGCGGCGCATCTCGCGGGCCTACGGCGGGATCCAGGAGGTGATCGTGCAGAACTTCCGCGCCAAGCCAGACACCGCGATGCGCCATGTCGACGATCTGGGCCTGGAGGAGTACCTCGCCGCGATCGCGACCACCCGGATCCTCCTCGGCCCGTCGATGCGGGTGCAGGCGCCGCCGAACCTGGTGGACCTGACCGAGTGCCGGGCACTGTTGGACGCCGGGGTCGACGACTTCGGGGGGATCAGCCCGCTGACCCCGGACCACGTGAACCCGGAGCGGCCCTGGCCCCAGCTCGACAAGCTCGCGGCGCTGTGCGCGGATGCGGGGTTCGTCCTGGCCGAGCGGCTGACCGCGCACCCCGGCTACCTCGACGTGCCGTGGCTCGACCCGAGGCTGCGCACCCACGTCGAGGCGCTGCGCGGTCCCAACGGGCTGGCCGAGGAGTCGGCGATGCCGGTGGGTCTGCCGTGGCAGGAGCCCGACGGCGGGTTCGCCTCGACGGGGCGCACCGACCTGCACAGCAGCATCGACACCACCGGCCGTGCTGAGGAGAAGCGCGGCGACTTCGAGGATGTGTACGGCGACTGGGGTGTGCTGCGCGAGCAGGTGAGCAGCGATCAGGTAGCAGCGAGTCGAGGGCGGGGTGCACCGGAGCGGCTGGACTCGGAGGTGAGGTCGGCGCTGTGCGCCGCGCACGCCGACCCGTCGCAGATGTACACCCCTGAGGCGACTGGGCACGCGGTGGCGTTGATGACCGCACCGGAGGGTCCTGCGTTGGAGGCGGTCTGTGCCCTGGCCGACGACCTGCGCAAGGAGGCGGTGGGGGACACGGTCACCTATGTGGTGAACCGGAACATCAACTTCACCAACATCTGCTACACCGGGTGCCGGTTCTGTGCGTTCGCGCAGCGCAAGTCCGATGCGGATGCCTACTCGCTGTCGCTGGCCGAGATCGCTGAGCGGGCCCTCGAGGCAGAGGCGGTGGGGGCGACCGAGGTGTGCATGCAGGGCGGGATCGACCCCGAGCTGCCCGGTACGGCGTACTTCGACCTCGCCCGCGCCGTGAAGCAGGCCGCCCCCAGCCTGCATGTGCACGCGTTCAGCCCGATGGAGATCATGAACGGCGTCACCCGCACCGGCATGTCGATTCGCGAGTTCCTGATCGCCGCCAAAGAGGCGGGCGTGGACTCACTGCCCGGCACCGCGGCGGAGATCCTCGACGACGACGTCAGGTGGATCCTGACCAAGGGCAAGCTGCCCACCGCCCAGTGGGTCGAGGTCGTCACCACCGCGCACCAGGTCGGGATCCCGACCACGTCCACGATGATGTACGGCCACGTCGACCACCCCGGCCACTGGGTCACCCACCTGCAGACCCTCGCGAACATCCAGGCCCAGACCGGTGGGTTCACCGAGTTCGTGCCGCTGCCCTTCGTGCACCAGTCCTCCCCGATCTACCTCGCCGGGGTCGCCCGCCCCGGTCCCACCGTGCGCGACAACCGGGCCGTGCACGCGGTGTCTCGGATCATGCTGAGCGGGCTGATCGACAACATCCAGTGCTCCTGGGTCAAGCTCGGCCCCGACCAGTGCACCCAGGTCCTCAACGGGGGTGTCAACGACCTCGGCGGCACCCTGATGGAGGAGACCATCAGCCGGATGGCCGGCTCCACCAACGGCTCCCGCAAGGACATCGGCGAGCTCCAGGCCATGGCCGCCCAAGCAGAACGGCCCACCCGCCAACGCACCACGCTCTACGGGTACGTCGACGGACGGGCCGACCTGTCTACTGGCTGAGGATCAGGCGAGGGCCTTGGTCTTCAGGGACTCATACTCGGCCGCAGTGATCGTGCCTGCGTCGAGCAGTCCCTTCGCCTTGGCGATCTCCTCGGACGGTGACGAACCGCCGCCCGCGACCGACTGGATGTAGCGCTCGGTGTCGCGCTGGGCCGCCTGGACGCTGGCCATCTGGCGCTGCGCCATCCCGCCGCCTCGCACGATCAGGTAGACCAGGGCAGTGAGCATCGGCAGCACGATGAGGCCGAACACCCACAGCGCCTTCGCCCCACCGCTGACCGTGTGGTCACGGAAGAGGTCGATGATGATCTGGAAGAGCACGATCAGGTAGCCGAAGAACAAGAAGGTTGAAATCATCAACCAGAAGAAGTCCCAGAAGCTGTCCACTTTTGTCCCTTTTCATGTGCTCTGACCGCCTTTGCGAATCAGCACTCCGACAATAGCGCCTCACCAGCCACTCCTGTACCCTCCCACCTCGGGTGAACGCCCGCTCCTTGACGCAGGAGTTGGGGTCGGTGGCACCGAGCCACCGACCCCAACCCCCGGGTTGACGCGGACTACGGGAAGCCGATCTCCACCTCACAGGTGGTCGCGGCATCGGTCCCGGCACCGCCGACGCACCGGTCCCGCTGGGGGCCGCCGCTGACCTGGTCGTTGCCGCCCTGGCCACGCAGCAGGTCCTTGCCGGAGCTGCCCTTGACGACATCGTTCCCGCCGCGGCCGTTGACCTTGTCGTTTCCGACCGCCCCGTTGAGCGAGTTGGCCAGCGAGTTGCCGGAGAGGACGTCCTTGAACGCCGACCCGGTCAGGTTCTCGACCAGCACGAAGGTGTCGCTGCCGCCACCGCCGGTGGCGACGCCGGCCTTGAGGTTGGCCTTGACCGGTCCGGTTGCCGTCGCATAGACGGCCCGGTCGGTGCCGGCCTCTCCGCGGATCTCGTCGTTGCCCAGACCACCGTCGAGGGTGTCGTTGCCGAACCACCCGTCCAGGAAGTCGTTGCCGGTGCCACCGTTGATGGTGTCGCCGCCGTCGTCGTTGCTCCCACCGCCCGGGTTGCCCACGAGGGTGTCGTTGCCGGAGCCGCCGACGATGGTGTCCGAACCGGAGCCGCCGAGGACGAAGTCCGTGCCCGGTCCACCGCGGATCGAGTCGTCGCCGCCGTCGCCGCAGACCCGGTCGTTGCCGAGGCCGGAGAAGACGTCGTCGTTGCCGTCGCCGAGCACGATCACGTCGTCGCCGTCGGTGCCGTCGAAGTTGTCGTCACCGTTCGTGCCGACGATCGTGGCCGGCACCCCGAAGCAGGTGGGCGGCGGGCCCAGCTCGGTGTGCAGGTTCATCAGCCCGTTGGAGGCGGCGAAGCCGTCGACCTTGATCCGGTACGTCGTGCCGCCGTTGACCGGGAAGGTCACCAGGCTGCGGTTGCCCGTCCCGCTGTCGTCGTCGGCTGCCACGTTGGTCAGCGAGCCGATCGCGTTTCCGGTGTAGACCGCCAGGGTGGTGTCGAAGGTGGTCGAGAAGCCGCCGCCGTCCTCCGTGGAGATGGTGGCCGTGCCAGTCGTGGCAGGGGTCCAGTTCCACCAGATCCCGTTGTCCAGGCTGAACGGACCCGGCTCACCGGGCTCGGTGTCCGAGCACACGTTGAAGTCGAAGTCGTTGTTCGTGGTCCCGGACGGGAGCGTCTCCGCGTTCGCGAAGTCGTTGTTGTTGACCGTCCGCGTCGCCGCGTCCAGCACGTTGATCCGCTTGCGGGTCACCCCGTTGCGGGTCACGTTGACCCCGGTGGCGTCCAGGTTGGCCGCGACCGCGGCGTTGCTGATCGGAACGCCGTTGCCGTCGACGCACTCACGCAGCAGCGCGAACGCACCGGTCACGTGCGGCGTGGCCATGGACGTGCCGTCCTTGAAGCCGTGGTTGTCGCCGGTCGGGACAGCCGCGTCGATGCTGACGCCAGGAGCCCACCAGCGCAGACCCTGGCTGGAGTTGGTGAAGCCCGCGGGCACGTCGTTGTCGTCGGTGGCACCGATCGCCATGGCGTTCGGAGCGCACCCGGGGAAGCTCATCTCGGTGTTCGAGCCGTTGTTGCCCGCAGCGACCAGGACAGCCACCCCGGCCGCCTGGAGCTGGCCGAACAGCGCGCCGGTGGTGGGGTCGACGGCATTGCAGGCCGCGTCCCCGAACGCGAACGTCGCGTTGGTACCGATGCTCAGGTTGACCGACGCCAACCGGGGGAACGCCCCGTTGCGCAGGTTCAGCACGTGCTGCAGAGCCGTGTCGATCGCGGAGAACTGGGCGGTCCAGCGAGTGCTGGACGGGTTGTCCTGAGCGACCTTGATCGCCACGATGCCCGCGCCGCGAGCGACGCCTTCGTGCCCTCCGCTGAAGCTCCCGCCCGCCGCGATGCTGCCGACGTGGGTGCCGTGGTCGCAGTCGTTGGAGTGGGTGCACTCGTCACCGCTGCCGGCGGCCGTGGTGAAGTTGGTGCCGCCCAGGCAGGAGTTGTCGGTGACCGAGCAGGCCTGCGACACGATCCGGCCGGTGAAGGCGTTGTGCTGGTTGTCGACGCCGGAGTCGATGATGGCGACCTGGTAGCTCCCGGGGCCGCCTTCGAAGCCGTTCCCGAGCACCCCTGCGGCGTTGAGTTGGGTCGACTGGATGACCTGCGTGCTGGTGGCCAGCTGACCCTGGACCTGGCCGTCCAGCGCCACCGAGACGACGTCCGGGTTGGCCAGCAGGGCGTCCAGCCCGGTCTGGGTGACCTCGTAGACCGCACTCGGCACGGAGGTCAGCTCGCTGACCTTCTTCGAGCCGGTGCCGGCGAGGCTGCTCTGCAGGGCGTCGAGCGACTGCGCGATCTCGGCTCGCTGCGAGGTCAACGCGGTCCCCTTCAGCTTGGCCTCGAGGCGCTGGGTCGCGTCGGTCATCACGATCACGCGTGCGGTCCCGCCGCCGTCGATCGCCGCCGAGACCTGGTCGACCTTGGCGGGGCTGGGGGCGGTGGGAAGGGCGAGGGAGGCGAGGCCGAGGTCCGAGGCCGACGTGACGGTCTCTCCCTTCACGTCCGGGCCCTGGGCCGCGCCGGGGTCACCCAGCGTCGGGTCGTTGGGCTTCGCACGGTCGTGCGTGGCGGCGGCTCCTGTGCTGGCGCCGTCCTTGCCGAGGTAGCCGACGTAGCCGCCGAACTCCTGAGGTGCGGATCCGCCCTGGGGGTCGAATCCTGTCGTGGAACCTGCCTGGGCCGCGGTCAGCGCCACCGGGGCCGAGAGGACGCCGCCCACGCCGAGCAGCAGAGCGGTCACCACCCCCGTCCCGCTGGCGACCCGCAGGCCTCGTCGAGTGTTGGTGCGCATCGTCAGATGCCCCCTTCGGTCGGTGATTGGGTCACGACGAAGAGGAGGGGCGTTCCGGCTGTCGGATACGCCCTATTTGTCGGTTGTCCTGCCCGGTCAGCCCACGCGGCCACGGCGCACGGCGTACACCCAGCGCCGATGGGGATGCTCGGACACTGACCAGAAGGTGTCCAGCGAGGGCCAGTAGGCGATGTCCTCCGGGCCCATGGGCAACGCCCAGCGACGCTCCCGCAGCCGGCCCGGCTGCCCGACCCACAGGGAGCCGGGACCCCACGCGCCGTGGCTCTGGGTGGCATACCAGGTGCCGTCGACGAGGGCCGCGCCCTGCATGCCCGGTTCGCCGTCGCCCAGCTCCTCGGGGCGGGCGAGACCGTCCTCGCCGACCACGAGGTGCGAGGTCTCCCGGTCGAGGGCGAAGCTCGCCAGGCGACGAGACTGCTGGGCGCGTCCGTACTCACCGGCGATCACCCGGGGCTCGGCGCCGGTGCGGTCGAGCGACAGGAACGAGTAACGCAGCTTCGTGGTCCCCTGGTCCGCGCGAGCCTGGTAGGTGAACCGCACCGGCAGCACGTAGCGATAGCCGTGGGCCGCCAGTCGTCCGTCGTCCTGCCGGCCGATCCGTGCCTCGTCGGGGTCGAAGAGGTGGTCGGGGATCCGCAGCAGGTCGTCGAGCCGGCAGGTGAACAGGCCCTTGGCGGTGCCGGCGACGTGCAGGTAGGGGCCGCACCAGACGATGCCGCCGGCGTGGACCGGAAGGGCCTCGAGGTCCACGACCCCGTCCCGGACCACCGGTTGCACGAGCAGCACGTGGCGGTAGCGCAGCTCGTGCAGGTCGACGAAGCTGATCCGCGACCCCTGGCCGTGCTTGGCATACCAGCTCACGGCCAGTACCTTGCGCCCGGCGATGTCCTCGGTGTCGCTCGCGTCCGCGCTGGTGGTGATGCCCTGCGGCCACCAGTCGTGGGTGGCCCGGTCCTCGCGCTCCCAGGTGAACCCGTGGCTCACCGCCAGTCCCGGCACCCAGCGCCGGCGACCCCGGCGGTCCAGGTCGTCCAGGACCGCGTCGATGCCGGCCCGACCTCCGGTCAGGGTGGCCAGGGTGTCGATCTCGTCGCTGTTCTCCTCGGTGCGACGCAGGTGGACCCCCACGGGCCGGAGTGGAGCTGCCATGGGCTCACCGTATTAGGTTCGGGCGATGCAGACTGTCGTCGGTGCGGCCATCGTGAGCAACGGCCGCGTGCTCGCCGCGCGGCGTACGACGCCCGCGGCCGCGGCGGGGCGCTGGGAGCTCCCCGGTGGAAAGGTCGAGCCGGGGGAGTCAGACGCCGCCGCCCTGGTGCGGGAGGTCGCCGAAGAGCTGCACTGCACGGTCGTCGTCAGGCGCTGGCTCGACGGCGCCGTCCCGATCGGCGACGCCCATCTGCTCCGGGTCGCGGTCGTCGACCTGGTCGCGGGGCGAGCGACACCGACCGAGCACGACCGGCTGCGTTGGCTGGCCGGCGACCAGCTCGACGACGTCGACTGGCTGGAGCCGGACCGGCCGTTCCTGGCCGAGCTGCGCACCCACCTTGAGAGGATGGCACCGTGAGAGGGATCTTCTTCGACGAGGAGCACGCGCGGGCGGTCAGTGCCCGGCTGCGTCACGACGGCTACGACGCCACCGTGCAGCGCGAGCGTCTCGCCGGTGAGGACGACGACGAGGACCACCCCTGGGCGGTGCTGACCGATGCTCCCGGGGTCGCCTTCGAGCTGCTCGTCGACCAGTACGACGGCTGGCTCGACGACGACGAGCCGCCGGCCGCTCCCGCCCGGCCGCTGGACCTCCCGACCGCGCCCCGGCGGATCACGAGGCCCTGACTAGGCTTGCCGGCATGACTGCTGACAAGCGCCTGCTGCTGGTGCATGCCCACCCCGACGACGAGACGATCGGGCAGGGCGCCACGATGGCTCGCTACGTCGCGGAAGGCGTCGAGGTCACCCTGGTCACCTGCACCGCCGGCGAGATGGGCGAGATCCTGGTGCCCGAGCTCGAGCACCTGGCAGCCGACCGCGACGACAGCCTCGGCGAGCACCGGCGCGGTGAGCTGGAGGCCGCCATGAAGGTGCTCGGCGTCACCGACCACCGCTACCTCGGCGGTTTCGGGACCTACCGCGACTCGGGGATGAAGTGGCACGACGACGGCCACGCGGTCGCCGCCGACGACGTGCACGAGAACGCCTTCTGGCTGGCCGACCTCACCGAGGCGGCCGACCACCTCGTCGAGGTCATCCGCGAGGTCAGGCCCCAGGTCCTGGTCACCTACGACCAGTTCGGCGGCTACGGCCACCCCGACCACATCAAGGCCCACCGGGTCGCCATGTACGCCGCCCAGCTGGCAGCCGTGCCGTCCTACCGCCGCGAGCTCGGCGCCCAGTGGGACATCGGCAAGATCTACTGGGGCGCGATGTCGGAGGACAACATGCGCGCGAGTCTCCGGGCGCTGCGCGACTCCGGTGACACGACCACGTTCGAGGGGATGGACCCCGACGGTCCGATGCCGCCGTTCGTGACGCCCGACGAGAACCTCGCGGCCGGGGTGGACGGCTCGGCCCACCTCGAGCAGAAGATGGACGCGCTGAAGGCGCACGCCACCCAGATCACCGTCGACGGTCCCTTCTTCGCGCTGTCCAACAACGCGGGCAACTCGATCTGGGGCACCGAGTTCTACCGGATCGCGAAGGGCACGCCTGCCCCCGAGGCCGGCGACCGACTGGAGACCGACCTGTTCGCCGGACTCTGATGCGGCGGACGGCGCTCGCGCTGCTACTGGTCCCGGTGGGCGCCTGGACCGCCCTGTGCCTGGTCGTGCTCAGCGAGCGGTGGTGGGGGCTGCCGGTGGGCATCGCTGCCTCCGTGGTGGCCGCCTACGCAGCTCCTCGGGGCCGGGCCCGGGTGGCCTTCACGCTCGGCTGGGTCACGCTGCTCGGGCTCGTCGTGCTCGGCCGGCCCGAGGGCGACTGGGCGATCGCGTCCGACTGGCGCGGCCACAGCATGCTCGCCTGTGGGCTGTTCCTGCTGGTGTTCGCGCTGTCCACCCTCGCGAGACCGGCCCACGGGCGCAGTGAAGCCGGGGAATCAGCCGACCTCAACTTAGGATGACCATCGTGTCCACGACCCCTCCCCAGCCCCAGCGCGACGACAACGGCGGCCGTGTCGTCCTGGTCCTGGTGTTCGGTCTCGCCCTGCTGTTCGGCGGCGCCTACTTCTCCGCCTACGCCCTGGCCGGCGACAAGCTGCCACGTGGCACGACCGTCGCCGGGGTCGAGGTCGGGGGCCACACCGCAACCGAGGCCGAGACCCTGCTTCGGGAGGGTCTCGCGGAGCGCGAGGCGCAGCCGCTCGCCGTCACGGTGGGTTCCAAGACCGTTCGGGTGACCCCCGAGGAGGCCGGCATCACCGTCGACTACGCGGCCTCCATCGAGGCTGCCGGCGGCGAGCGCGGCTGGTCGCCGCTCGACCTCTGGGACTACTGGACCGGCGGGTCCGACCTCGACCCGGTCGTGTCGGTCGACGAGGGCAGGCTCGGCGCGACCCTCGACCGGGTGCAGCAGCGGGGCGGCACCGCGCCGGTCGACGCCACCGTGAGGTTCGTGCGCGGCAAGGTGAGGACGACGCCGGCCCAGGACGGCCTCGGCATCGATCCCGACTCGGCGCAGGACGCGTTCACGGCCGCCTTCGTCGGCGGCGAGGAGCAGGTCGAGCTCGAGCTCGAGCCGATGGCGCCCGAGATCGACGACGCCGACGTCCAGACGGCCCTCGACACCTTCGCCAACCCGGCCGTCTCCGGTCCGGTCACCCTGGTCTTCGACACATCACCGGTCAAGCTCACCCCGGTCGAGTTCGGCAGGGTGCTGAGTATGGAGCCCGTGGACGGCGCCCTGGTGCCCGCTCTCGATGCGCCCCGGCTGACGAAGCTGGTGTCGAAGCGCACCGCAGCGAAGGGTGAGCCGGTCGACGCCACGGTCAGGCTGGTCAACGGCAGGCCGAAGGTGGTGCCGGCCAAGCCGGGGGTGCAGTACGACGAGCAGGACATCTCCGAGGCGTTCCTCGACGTCGTGGTCCGGGACCCGGGGGAGCGCGAGCTGAAGGTGAAGGCCACCGTCGCCGACGCCGCGTTCACGACCAAGGACGCGAAGGCGCTCGGGATCCGCCGCAAGGTCTCGACGTTCACGACCTACTACCCGTACGCCGAATACCGCAACATCAACATCGGGCGGGCCGCCGAGCTGGTCAACGGGACCATCCTGAAGCCGGGCGAGACCTTCTCGCTCAACGACACCGTCGGCGAGCGGACCCGCGAGAACGGCTTCACCGAGGGCTTCATCATCAGCAACGGCATCTTCGCCGAGGACCTCGGTGGCGGGGTCTCGCAGATGGCGACCACGACGTTCAACGCGATGTTCTTCGCCGGGCTCAAGGATGTCGAGCACAAGCCCCACTCGTTCTACATCGACCGCTACCCCGTCGGTCGCGAGGCGACCGTGGCGTGGGGCTCGGTCGACCTGCGCTTCACCAACGACACGCCCTACGGGATCCTCATCCAGGCGAACGTCACGCCGGCCACCCCGTCCGCCCAGGGCGTGGTTACCGTCGCGATGTGGTCGACGAAGGTCTGGGACATCACCACGACGACGTCGGACCGCTACGCCTACACCGCCCCGGAGACCCGCACCCTCACCACCGCCGACTGCTACCCCAACACCGGGTACAGCGGCTTCCAGGTCGACGTCACCCGATACTTCCGCAAGGTGGGCGAGAGTGCGCTCGACCACAAGGAGGTCTTCCACACCGTCTACACCCCCTCCGACACGGTGATCTGCAAGCCACCGAAGCAGTCACCCAGCCCGACCCCCGACCAGTAGGTCCCGCAATGCTGATCCATCTGCGGCTGACAGTGCCCGCTGACCTCGCACCGGGGGTCCGCGACCTGCTCGTCGGACACGACCACGTCACCAACGTGGTGTCGGTGCCCGGTGCCTCGCTGGACCCCGCGGGTGACCTGATCACGTGCGAGGTGGCCCGCGAGACGGTGGGCGAGCTGATCGCCACGCTCACCGACCTGGGCCTGCAGGAGCGCGGTGGCATCGTCGTGGAGACCCCGACCGCGACCCCGTTCGCGGCCGCGCGCCGACTCGAGGCCGCTGCGCCGGGTCATCCCGACGACGCCATCATCTGGGAGGCGGTGCTCGCCAAGGCCGAGGGGGCCAGCCGGCCGACGGTGACGTTCCACCTGTTCCTGGTGCTGGCCACGATCCTGGCCGCCATCGCGGTGATCACCGACTCGACCATCCTGATCATCGGAGCCATGGTGGTGGGCCCGGAGTTCGGGGTGATCGCGGCCATCTGCATCGGCATCGTGTTCGCGCGCTGGGGGCTGGTTCTCAAGAGCCTGCGGCTGCTGGTGCTCAGCTTCACGTTCGCGATCCTCGCGGTCGCGCTGCTGGGTCTCCTCGGAGCGGCCCTCGGAGACGTGACAGCCGAGATGGTGACCCGTCCGCGCCCCCAGACCGGCTTCATCTGGCACCCGGACCGGTGGTCGTTCTACGTGGCCCTGGTCGCCGGCGCCGCCGGCGTACTCGCCCTCTCGACGAACAAGGCCGACGCGCTGGTCGGGGTCTTCATCTCCGTCACCACCGTGCCGGCGGCCGGCAACCTCGCGCTCGCCCTGGCCACCTGGGAGACCACCGAGATGCAGGGAGCGCTGGCGCAGCTGGGCATCAACCTGCTGGGGATGGTCGTGGCCGGGGTGGTGGTCCTGGCCCTGCAGCGACTGCTGTGGGACCGGGTGATGGCGGGCAGCGAGCGACTGTTCCGCGTGCGTCAGTGAGGCTCAGCCGGGAGGGGCGAGGTAGCGGTAGGCGTGGTGGGTGGTGAACCCGATCCGCTCGTAGAGCGCCAGCGCCGGGGCGTTGTGCCCGAGCACCTGGAGGTACGCCGTGCCGGCTCCGCGCTCGGCACCCCAGCCCAGCAGCGCGGTCATCACGGCCGACCCGAGGCCCTGGCGGCGCCGCGCCGGGTCGACCTCGATGCTCCGGAACCCCACCCAGTCCTCGGCGAAGGCCGCCACTCCCGAGGCCACCACCCCTGACTCGGGGCTGCCGAGCCGGACGGTGACGAGCTCGCCGTCCGGCTCCCAGTGGGCGACGAGCGGCGGGGCGGGGTGGCGCCGCAGGGCGCGCAGTGCGCGGGCCACCGAGGCGATCTGGAACAACGTGTCCGCGTCGTGGCTCTCCGGCACCCAGCCGGCCGAGACGAACACCTGCGACTCGGCGGAGTCGGCCACCACCGCGGCGATCGGCCGTCGGCCGCGGGCGCGGTAGTAGGCCGAGACCTCCTCGACCGGGTCGCCGAGCCCCGACTCGCCGATCGCGAGCACCGAGTTGGCACGCCGGGCCGTGGAGGTCTCCGACAACCGCAGGATCCAGTCGCCGCGCGGCTCGGTCTGCAGGTCCGGCCAGAGCGCCAGGGCTCGCCGCTGGGCCGTCGCAGCGCTCACCCTCAGCCGCACCGACGGCCGGGGAGGAACGGGCTTGCCGGAGACGATGTCGGCGATCTCGATCACGACGGGGCCGGCGTCGGACTCCACCACGCACTGGCTCTCTCCCCACGCCGTGCACACGCCGAGGACGTCGGTCATGGCCGGGCCGCCCGAGGGTCCGCGCTGGCCGTGCAGGACCCGGCGTACGACGACCCGGCGGCCCACGACGTGCGGTCCGAGCAGGTGTCTGCCCACGTCCGGAGAGCCGGTGTCGGAATCCATGGCGGGGATACTAGGCTGTGGCCGTTCCCGCAACGCTCAGGAGGATCAGTTGACCTACGTCATCGCCCAGCCGTGTGTCGATCTCAAGGACCGTGCCTGCGTCGACGAGTGTCCGGTCGACTGCATCTACGAAGGCAAGCGGATGCTCTACATCCACCCCGACGAGTGCGTCGACTGCGGTGCGTGTGAGCCCGTCTGCCCCGTCGAGGCGATCTTCTACGAAGACGACACCCCGGAGCAGTGGAAGGACTACTACACCGCCAACGTCGCCTTCTTCGAGGACCTCGGTTCGCCCGGTGGCGCCGCCAAGATGGGGCTCATCGACAAGGACCACCCCTTGATCGAGGCACTGCCGCCGCAGAACCAGGAGTGAGCGTCTCGGCGAGGCTCCCGGACTTCCCCTGGGATCACCTGACGCCGCATGCTCGCCGCGCCCGGGCACACCCGGACGGCATCGTCGACCTGTCCATCGGCACCCCCGTGGACCCGACGCCCGCGATCGTCCAGCAGGCCCTTCGGGACGCGGCCGACTCCCACGGCTACCCGCTCACCATCGGGCTCCCCGAGACCCGGCAGGCCTGCATCGACTGGCTCGGGCGGAACCACGGGGTGAGCGGACTCGGCCTCGACGGCGTCCTTCCGGTGATCGGCTCGAAGGAGCTCATCGCCTCTCTCGCCGGCCACCTCGGCATCGGCGCAGGCGACCTGGTGGTGCATCCCGCCCTGGCCTATCCGACCTACGAGGTGGGTGCTCGGCTGGTCGGCGCGCGCAGTGTCGCGACCGACTCGCTGACCTCGCTCGGGCCCGAGACGCCACGGCTGCTCTGGCTCAACTCGCCGTCGAACCCCACCGGCCGGGTGCTGCCCCCCGACCACCTGCGCAAGGTCGTCGACTGGTGCCGGGAGCGGGGGGTTCTCCTGGTCAGCGACGAGTGCTACATCGAGTGCTGCTGGGACGGCGCCTCGTCCACCTCCGTGCTGCACCCCTCGATCTGCGGCGGATCCCACGACGGTCTGCTGGCGGTCCACTCGCTGTCGAAGCGCTCCAACTTGGCCGGCTACCGGTGTGCGTTCGTCGCCGGCGACCCGGCCGTGGTCGGCGAGCTGCTCGCGGTGCGCAAGAACCTCGGCCTGATCATGCCGGGTCCGCAGCAGCACGCCATGATCGCCGCCCTGGACGACGACCGGCACGTCGAGGAGCAGCGGGAGCGCTACGCGGCTCGACGCGCGGCACTGCGCACGGCGCTCGTGGCCTCCGGCTTCCGCATCGACCACTCGGAGGCCTCGCTCTACCTGTGGGCGAGCCGCGACGAGGACTGCTGGGACACCGTCGCCTGGTTCGCCGAGCACGGCATCCTGGTGGCGCCCGGCACGTTCTACGGCCGGGCCGGCCACCAGCACGTCCGGATCGCGTTCACCGCCACCGACGAACGGGTGGCAGCAGCGGTCCGGCGACTCCAGCCCTGATCGGTCAGTTCGACGAACCCGCGATGGCCAGCACCGACTCGTGGCAGTCGACGGGCTCGTGGCGCGGGCCCGGCATCGGGTGCACGGTCGCGGGTGTGCCGCCGCTCTGACGCGCTGCCCAGGACGGCTCGTAGGACTCCTGGTAGGCCGGCTGAGGACGGGTCTTGGCCGCGCTCAGCACGCGCACCGCGGAGATGCTGGCCATCCGGACCACGGACTGCTCGCGGGCGTCGTTCGTCAGCACCAGGCCGTGCCCGTCCGAGGCGGACACCTTCCCGTTGAGCCACTGGCCCTCGACCAGCACCTCGACCGGCAGGTCCTGGTCCTTGGCCCGGCTCAGTGCGGTGCCGATCGTGTAGACGGTTGAGTCGTTCATGACAGTTCTGCCCCCCATTTCCTCCTCGCGACCGCGAGGAGCCCCACGACCAATCTAGGGCGGGTCAGCCGGGGTGCACATCGCTGGACCGGGTCAAGGGCCCTGGTCCTTTAGGGCCACCAGCGGCAGGCTGGACGGACGGCTCCGTGACACCCTCACGCCACGTCGACGTGCACGTGGTCGCGGTGCTCGAGGATGGCCACGGTCTCCTCGGACCTGCCCGACGTGTCGCCCGGGTTGTAGTCGCGCCACCCCGACTCCGAGCGTCGCCCGGAGGTCCAGATCCGGTCGTCGAAGATCACGTGGTCGATGTCGAGCCGATCGGCCTGCGCCACCAGATAGCTGGCGATCGACCAACCCAGACGCGTGTTGTCGGCGTTGATCGGCCGCACGAACACGTCGACCGCGCGTCCCTCGTAGTGCGCCGAGCCCGCCATGTGACCACTGGTGACGCCGCCGGGCGCGAAGCCGCCGAGCGGAAGCTCGCCGAACGCCGCCTCCAGGTCACGGCGTACGGCGGCCGCGGGCCTGGTCAGCCCCGCGGAGTTGAGCTTGGCCGACCCCTCGGGCGCCTCGTCGACGACGCAGGTGAACCGGCCGGGCGAGTAGCCGGTCAGCGCGGACGCCAACGCGCGGGCATCCTCGGCGTGGTCCTGGTAGGCCTCCGGGAAGCCCGAGCGCTGCACCTGCTGGGCCGCCTCGGTGATGCGCATCTGCTCGTAGCCCTCGACGCGCACCAGGGCGTCGTAGAACGTGTTGATCGAGTAGTAGGGGTTCAGGATCTCCGCCCGGGTGCCCCAGCCCTGGGAAGGGCGCTGCTGGAAGATGCCCAAGGAGTCGCGATCGCCGGTCTCGATGTTGGTGATCTTGCTCTCCTGGTAGGCCGTGGCCAACGCGATGCTCACGGCTCGGGCCGGCAGCTCGCGGCGTACGCCGATCGCGGCGATCAGGGCCGCGTTCTCGGCCTGCTCGGTCGACAGCGAGACCTCGTGGCCGCCGACGGTGGCCGTGCAGCCAGGCGGATCGGCCAACGGTCCGGCGCCGGTCCACAGCGCGACCGCGCCCGCAGTGACGACGCCGAGGGACACGACTCCGATGAGCACCGCCCTGGTGCCCCGGCCCATCAGGCGCCCATCAGTTGGCGTGCAGGGCGGCGTTCAGTTCGATCCCGTCGCCCTTCCACGGCACCGCCTCGATGGCACCGCTCACCGAGTTGCGCCGGAACAGCACGTTGTCGACCCCGGACAGCGTGAGCGCCTTGACCACCGAGCCGTCCTGCAGCGTGACCTTGGTGCCGGCCGTGACGTAGCAGCCGGCCTCCACGACGCAGTCGTCGCCGAGGGAGATGCCGATGCCGGCGTTGGCTCCGAGCAGGCACCGCTCGCCGATCGAGACGACCTCCTTGCCGCCCCCCGACAGGGTGCCCATGATCGAGGAGCCGCCTCCGATGTCGGAGCCGTTGCCGACCACCACTCCGCCGGAGATCCGGCCCTCGACCATGGAGACGCCGAGCGTGCCGGCGTTGAAGTTGACGAAGCCCTCGTGCATCACCGTGGTGCCCTCGGCCAGGTGGGCACCGAGCCGGACGCGGTCGGCGTCGCCGATCCGCACCCCCGACGGGATGACGTAGTCGACCATCCGCGGGAACCTGTCGATGCCGAACACGGTGACGTGCTGCCCGCTGGCCCGCAGCCGGGCGCGGGTGAGCTCGAAGCCGTCGACCGCGCACGGGCCGGCCGAGGTCCACACCACGTTGGTCAGCAGTCCGAAGACGCCGTCGAGGTTGAGCCCGTGGGGCGCCACCAGTCGCGTGCTGAGCAGGTGCAGGCGCAGCCACGCGTCCTGGGTGGACGCCGGCGCGGCGTCCAGGTCGGCGAGGGCGACCAGCTCGACGACCCGGCGTACGCCGCGCGCCTCGTCGCTGCCCTCCAGCGGGCTCAGCCCCGCGGGTGCGGTGGCGTCCTGGGGTGTGTCACCCAGGGCGGGGGCGGGGAACCAGACGTCCAGCACGGTGCCGTCTGCGGCGAAGGTGGTGAGGCCGAAGCCCCAGGCAGAGTTGCTCACGAGAGCCAACTCTACGGAGTCGACACACGGCCTACTGGCCGGTCCGTCCGTCGATGCACTCGCGCAGCAGGTCGGCGTGGCCCAGGTGGCGGGCGTACTCCTCGATCATGTGCACCAGCACTTCGCGCAGGGCGATGGAGCCTTCGTGATGCAGCCCCTCGACGTCGAGGGAGTCGGACGCGGCGACGTACTGCTCAGCATGGGCGACCTCGCGGCGCCAGGACTCCCAGGCGTCGGCGACGACTGCGGGATCGGCCACGGCTCCGTTGAAGTCGAGGTCCCGATCAGCCTCGCTCCAGTAGAGGCGGGGCAGGTCCTTGCCCTCCATCACCCTGCGGAACCAGCTGTGCTCCACCTTCGCCAGGTGCCGCACCAGCCCGAGCAGCGACATGCTCGAGGGCGGCACCGAACGACGTGCCATCTGCTCGGCGTCGAGTCCCTCGCACTTCATGGCCAGCGTGAGCCGGTAGTGGCGCAGGTAGTCCAGCAGGGTCTCCCGCTCACCCACCGGGTTGCGCTCGGTGTGGCGGGGGTCGTCCTCGGGGTCCACCCACAGGTCGGGGTAGGTGCGCTCGCTCATGGAGCCACGGTAATGATTGGCACCCCGCACGGAACACCCCGTACCCTGGGCGCAACAGCGTTCGAGCCGTCATCAGCGGTGAGCTTCCGGAAGAACGGGACCCAGGTCCTCAGTAGAACCGGACGGATGGGCCCGTCAGAGCCTTCGATGAAGCGGTCCTGGTCTCGACAAGCTCGACCACCGAGAACAGGGCAAGCGAGGTGGTACCGCGGCTCCCGAGTGCTGGGAGGTCGTCCTCGTGGACGCACCAGCCCACGACCGCAGGAGAGCCACCGATGACCTACCCCAAGGTCTCCACCGATCCCGACCAGTCCGGCGTCCCGTCGAGCCCGTCCTTCCCGGCGCTCGAGGAGCGGGTGCTCGACTACTGGAAGCACGACGACACGTTCGTCGCGAGCGTGGAGCAGCGCGATGCCGGGGTCGACGGCGAGAACGAGTTCGTCTTCTACGACGGACCCCCCTTCGCCAACGGACTGCCGCACTACGGCCACCTGCTGACGGGCTACGTCAAGGACCTGATCCCGCGCTACCAGACGATGCGCGGCAAGCGCGTCGAGCGGCGTTTCGGCTGGGACACCCACGGACTGCCTGCCGAGCTCGAGGCCATGCGCCAGCTCGGCCTCAAGACCACCGACGAGATCCACGAGCTGGGCATCGAGAAGTTCAACGAGGCCTGCCGGGCGTCGGTGATGCGGTACACCGGCGAGTGGCGCGAGTACGTCACCCGTCAGGCGCGCTGGGTCGACTTCGAGCACGACTACCGGACGATGAACCCCGACTACATGGAGTCGGTGATGTGGGCCTTCGGCCAGCTCTACGACAAGGGCCTGGTCTACGAGGGCTTCCGGGTGCTGCCCTACTGCTGGAACGACGAGACGCCGCTGTCCAACCACGAGCTGCGGATGGACGACGACGTCTACCAGCTGGTCACCGATCCGGCGGTCACCGTCGGGCTCCGGCTGGAGGACCGCGGCGACGACCTGGACGGCGTACTCGCCCTCGTGTGGACGACGACGCCCTGGACCCTGCCCAGCAACCTGGCCATCATGGTCGGCAACGACATCGACTACGTCGTCGTCGAGGCCGCGGTGCCCGGGACCGACCGCACGGCAAAGTATCTGCTCGCCGAGGCCCGGCTCGGGGCCTACGCCCGTGAGCTCGGCGAGGACCCGACCGTGCTGGCGACCTACCGCGGCGCCGACCTCGTCGACCGCGCCTACACCCCGCCGTTCTCCTACTACCTCGGGCACGACAAGGCGTTCCGCGTCGTGGAGTCCGACGCTGTCACGATCACCGACGGCACCGGGCTGGTGCACTCGGCCGGCGCGTTCGGCGAGGTGGACAAGGAGATCACCGACCGCGAGGGCATCGAGCCGGTGATGCCGGTCGGCAAGGACGGGCGCTTCACCGCACCGGTCGACGAGTACGCCGGCATGCTGGTCTTCGACGCCAACCTTCCGATCATCGACGACCTGAAGGCGGCGACGCGAGGTCAGGCCGGTGGGCAGGTGACCTCCGGCACGGTGCTGCTGCGCCGCGAGGGCTACGAGCACTCCTACCCCCACTGCTGGCGCTGCCGCGAGCCCCTGATCTACAAGGGTGTCTCGTCGTGGTTCGTCGAGGTGACCGCGATCAAGCAGCGCATGCTCGAGCTCAACGAGCAGATCCGCTGGGTGCCCGACCACATCAAGGACGGCCAGTTCGGCAAGTGGCTGGCCAACGCCCGCGACTGGTCGATCACCCGCAACCGGTTCTGGGGCTCCCCGGTGCCGGTCTGGAAGAGCGACGACCCGGCCTTCCCGCGCATCGACGTCTACAGCAGCTTCGCCCAGCTGGAGGCGGACTTCGGGGTGGCGGTCACCGATCTGCACCGCCCCTATGTCGACGACCTGGTGCGCCCCAACCCCGACGACCCCACCGGGGCGTCGATGATGCGCCGGGTCCCCGACGTCCTCGACGTCTGGTTCGACTCCGGGTCGATGAGCTTCGCCCAGGTGCACTACCCGTTCGAGAACGCCGACTGGTTCGACCACCACTTCCCGGGCGACTTCATCGTGGAGTACATCGGTCAGACGCGGGGCTGGTTCTACACCCTGCACGTGCTGGCCACCGCGATCTTCGACAGGCCCGCGTTCGAGGCCTGTGTCAGCCACGGCATCGTGCTCGGCTCCGACGGCAACAAGATGTCGAAGTCGCTGCGCAACTATCCCGACGTCCGCGAGGTGTTCGACCGCGACGGTGCCGACGCGATGCGCTGGTTCCTGATGTCGTCGCCGATCCTGCGTGGCGGCAACCTCGTCGTCACCGAGCCCGGCATCCGCGACTCGGTGCGCCAGGTGATGATCCCGCTGTGGAACAGCTGGTACTTCTTCTCGCTCTACGCCAACGCCGCCGGGTACGACGCCGCCTGGTCCACGGAGTCGGCCGATCCGCTCGACCGCTACCTGCTGGCCAAGTGCAGACAGTACGTCGAGCAGATGACCGACCAGCTGGACAACTACGCCGTCGCCGAAGCCTGTGACTCCACCCGGGCGTTCCTCGACGTCCTGACCAACTGGTACATCCGGCGCTCCCGTGAGCGGTTCTGGGCCGCCGACGGCGTCGTGGACGAGGGGGCGTTCAACACGCTCTACACCGTGCTCGAGGTGGTCACCCGGGTGACCGCTCCGCTGCTGCCGCTGACCACCGAGGAGATCTGGCGGGGCCTCACCGGGGGACGCTCGGTGCACCTGACCGACTGGCCGCTGGCGGCCGACCTGCCGTCCGACGACGCGCTCGTGGCTGCGATGGACGTCGTCCGGGACGCCTGTTCGGCGGGCTCGGCGCTGCGCAAGAGCGCCGGGCTGCGCAACCGGCTCCCGCTGTCGTCCCTGACGGTCGTGGTGTCCGACGCCGCCGCCCTCGCCGGCTTCGAGGGCATCATCGCCGACGAGCTCAACCTGAAGGCGGTGCACCTGCTCGACGCGGAGGCACCCGAGGCTGCGTCGTACGGCGTCTCGCAGAAGCTCACGGTCAACGCTCGGGCGGCGGGGCCGAGGCTCGGCAAGGACGTGCAGGTCGCCATCCGGGGCTCGAAGGCCGGCGACTGGTCACTCGCCGAGGACGGCAGCGTGACCGCGGGCGGTCTGGCCCTGGTCGAGGGAGAGTTCACCCTCGAGACCGTGGCCGGGGGCTCCGACGACACCGCCACCGGTGTGCTGCCCCAGGGCGGCTTCGTGGTGCTCGACACGGCGCTGACCCCCGAGCTCGAGGCCGAAGGGGTCGCCCGTGACCTGGTCCGCCAGGTCCAGCAGGCCCGCCGCGACGCAGGGCTCGACGTCTCCGACCGGATCGACCTGGTGATCGGCGGAACGCCTGCGCTCCTGGCTGCAGCACGCACCCATGAGCGACTGATCGCCAGCGAGACCCTCGCGACCCGAGTCGGCTTCCAGGAGGCACCCGAGACGACCCTCCAGGTCGGGGTGGCTGACAAGATGGGCGCATGAGCCTGGATCTGAGCGTCGATGCGGTCACGCTGACCGAGCACCTGGTCGACATCGAGTCGGTGAGCCGCAACGAGCAACGCATCGCCGACGCGATCGAGGCGGCGCTGACCCCGCTGGCTCACCTGGAGGTGCTCCGTCGCGGCCACACGATCGTCGCGCGGACCGTCCTGGGCCGCGGCGAGCGCGTGGTGATCGCGGGACACATCGACACCGTGCCGCTCAACGACAACCTGCCGTCGCGCAACGACGGCACGCACCTGCACGGGCTCGGCACCTGTGACATGAAGGGCGGTGTCGCGGTCGCCCTGAAGCTGGCCGCCGACCTCACTGACCCCAACCGCGACATCACCTACCTGTTCTACGAGGCCGAGGAGATCGAGGCGGAGTTCAACGGGCTGTCCAAGCTCGCGCAGAGCGACCCCGACCTGATGCGAGCCGACTTCGCGATCCTGATGGAGCCCTCGAACGCCGCGGTCGAGGCGGGCTGCCAGGGCACGATGCGAGCCGACGTACGCCTGAGCGGCGAGCGCTCCCACTCGGCCCGCAGCTGGAAGGGCGTCAACGCGATCCACCGGGCCGCGCCGGTGCTGACCCGCCTCAACGAGTACGTCGCTCGTCAGCCGGTCATCGACGGGCTCCGATACCACGAGGGTCTCAACGCCGTGTTCATCAGCGGGGGAGTGGCCGGCAACGTGCTGCCCGACGAGTGTGTCGTCACCGTGAACTACCGGTTCGCCCCCGACCGCAGCGAGGCCGAGGCCGAGGCCTACGTGCGGGAGTTCTTCGACGGCTTCGACGTCACCGTCTCCGACTCCGCTCCGGGAGCGCTGCCGGGGCTGGACAAGCCGGCTGCGAAGGCGTTCCTGGCGGCCGTCGGGGGTGAGGCGAAACCCAAGTTCGGCTGGACCGACGTCGCCCGTTTCACCGGCCTGGGGGTGCCGGCCGTCAACTTCGGCCCGGGCGACCCGATGCTCGCGCACAAGCAGGAGGAGTTCGTGCCGCTGGAGCACATCGAGCGCTGCGAGCGTCAGCTGCGCGACTGGCTGGCGCAGTCATGACCGACCGGCAGCGTTACAAGGGTCCGGTGCTGATGCGCCGCGACCAGATCGACGAGAGCACCACCGACCAGCGGCTGCTCGACTCCCGCGGGGAATCCGACTGGGTGCACACCGACCCCTGGCGGGTGCTGCGGATCCAGGCGGAGTTCGTCGAGGGCTTCGGCACCCTGTCCGAGCTCGGGCCGGCGATCGGCGTGTTCGGCTCGGCGCGCACCTCGCGGAACGATCCCTTCTACGCCACGGGGGAGGAGCTCGGCCGCAAGCTGGTGCAGGCCGGCTTCGCGGTGATGACGGGCGGGGGTCCCGGGGCCATGGAGGCGGCCAACAAGGGCGCCAGCGAGGCCGGCGGCAAGAGCGTCGGGCTCGGCATCGAGCTGCCGTTTGAGTCGGGGCTCAACGAATGGGTGAAGCTCGGCATCAACTTCCGCTACTTCTTCGCCCGCAAGACCATGTTCGTGAAGTACTCCCGCGGGTTCGCGGTGCTGCCGGGTGGGCTCGGCACCTTCGACGAGCTGTTCGAGGCGCTGACGCTGGTGCAGACCAAGAAGGTCACCTCGTTCCCGGTCGCCCTGATCGGGGTCGACTACTGGAGCGGGCTGATCGGCTGGCTGCGCGAGACGGTGCTCGCCGACGGCAAGATCTCCCAGAGCGATCTCGACCTGCTCACCCTCACCGACGACATCGACGAGGTGGTCGAGATGATGGTCGAGGCGCAGGCCGATCACGGCCTCACCGTGGTGGCCCAGGACAGGGAGGACCGCCGCCGATGATGTGGTTCTTCGCGATCCTGGTGGTGCTGGCCCTCGGTGGGGTGGCCGCCGTGGCCGCCGGACGCGGCACCCCCCTCGCCACGGCGTACGACGACCGGCCGGATGCGCTGGTGCCGGTGGACAGGCGCCTGGAGTCCGACGACCTGCGCGAGGTGCGATTCTCGACCGCGCTGCTCGGCTACCGGGTCTCGGAGGTCGACGCGCTGCTCGACCGGCTGGCCACCGAGCTCGCTGTCGAACGCGCCCGCCACGCGGCGCCTCGTGGCGACGACGAGCCGGTCTAGGGCACACTGCCTGTCGTGTCCGCCCTCGCCAACGTCGTCTACGTCCTGACCGCGCTGGCCGCTCTGGTCGTCGTCCTCACCCGGCTCCGGCTGGCTCGCGACGAGGCCGCTGGAACCTTCCGGGTGGGCCACGGGCTGGTCAACCTGCACACCGTCACCGGGATCGTCGGGCTGGCCGTGTGGGTGGTGTTCCTGGTGGCCGACGAGGAGTCTGCGGCCGGCAGCTCGCTGGTCGGCATCATCGGGCTGTTCTTCTGGTGGGTCACGGCCCTGCTCGGGCTGATGGTGCTGATGCGGTGGCTGCCCACCCGAGGACGACACGCAGACGACCGGCCGGGTCGGTCCTGGTCGACGTGGATCACGGGTCCGGGATTCTCCCTGCTCGCCCACCTGGGGGTGCTGCTCGGTGTCGGGGTGGCCACCTGGGCCTACCTCACTCAGGCGGTGTGACGATGTCTCGTTCCCTTCCCTGGCTCCTCGGGCTGCTGCTCGGTGCCACGCTGCTGGCCGTGGTTCCTCCCAGCGGAGCGCTCCCCGCGGCGGTGCCCGCAGAGGCGGCCACCCGCGTCCAGGGTGGAGCGCGCCCGGCCGTGGTCGAGAGACGCGTGATCGGTCAGACGGCGAAGGGTCGCAAGATCCTGGCCTACCGGCTCGGCAAACCCGGCGAGCGGGTCGTGATGGCCATCGCCGGCATGCACGGCAACGAGCGGGCACCCACCCAGATCCTGCGGTCGCTGCGGGACGGCCGCCCGATCCGCGGCATCGACCTGTGGGTGGTGCCGGCGTACAACCCCGACGGTCTGGCCCGCCACACCCGCAAGAACGCCCGCGGAGTGGACCTCAACCGCAACTATCCCTACCGCTGGCGTGACCTCGACGGCAGCTATGAGTCGGGTCGGCGGGCCGGCTCGGAGCGCGAGACCGCGGCGATGATGCAGTTCCTGCGCGAGATCCGGCCACGACGCATCGTGAGCTTCCACCAGCCACTCAACGGGGTGGACACCGACACCAAGCTGCGCTCGTTCTCCCGTCGGCTCTCGCGCTTCCTCAACCTGCCGCTCAAGGACTTCAACTGCAGCGGGGTCTGTCACGGCACCATGACCGGCTGGTACAACCACCACTTCGCCGGAGCCGCGGTCACCGTGGAGTACGGCGCCCACCCGGGCCGGCATCGGATGCGCGTCACCGCGCCCCGTCAGCTGCTGCGGGCGCTCGGGGGACGACGCTGAGCCTCAGCGCCCGTTGAACACCGGCCGCTGCTTGGCGACGAACGCCGCGACGGCGTCGCGGTGGTCCTGAGTCGCGCCGGTGGCAGCCATCATGCTCGACTCGAACACCAGGGAGTCCTCGAGGCTGTGACCGGCCGCGTAGGCCACCGAGCGGCGGATGGCGCCGTAGGACACCGTCGGTCCACTGGCGAGCCGGCTCGCCAGGGCGGCGACGGTCTCGGCGAGCTCCTCGGCGGGCACGACCCGGGTGGCCAGGCCCAGCGTCAGGGCGTCCTCGGCCGGCACGGTGCTCGGGTGGTAGAGCAGCTCGATGGCCTTCGCGTGCCCGACGAGACGCTGGAGGGTCCAGGAGGACCCGGTGTCGCAGGACAGCGCGACTCCGGTGAAGGCCAGGTTGAACCCGGCCGAGTCGACCAGGATCCGGAAGTCGCAGGCGAACGCGAGGGAGGCGCCGGCGCCCGCCGCCACGCCGTTGAGCGCCGCGATCACCGGCTTCGGCATGGTCGCCACCGCCGTGACGATCGGGTTGTAGTGCTCGTCGACGGTGGAGGAGAGCGCGCCGTCAGGATCCTCGGCGAGCAGCGCGATGTGCTCCTTGAGGTCCTGTCCCACGCAGAACGCCCGGCCCGTGCCCGTCAGGACGACACACCGAGCCGCCGGGTCGACCGCTGCCTGCTGGACTGCCGCCAGCAGGGCCTGCTTCGTGGCGATGTCAAGGCTGTTCATCGCCTCGGGACGGTTGAGGGTGATGGTGGCCACACCGTCGGTGACGTCGTAGATCACGGGCTGTTCGGTCATGTGCTGCCTCTCGCTGAGCGGATTGCTTCAGGGTAGTGGTCAGGGAGCGACGCCTGATGAGGGATAATGGTCACTGCCTACTGCGCCGACCGGCGCGTGAGACGAAAGAAGAGGTGCGCCCATGGCGGCGATGAAGCCGCGGACAGGCGACGGTCCGCTGGAAGTCACCAAGGAAGGGCGCGGCATCGTCATGCGTGTCCCGCTCGAAGGCGGTGGCCGTCTGGTCGTGGAGTTGAACGCCGACGAGGCCGGCGCGTTGGGTGATGCGCTCAAGGATGTCGTCGGCTGACGCGCGTGGTCATCTCGGACACCCACGCCGCCACCTTGCCCTCACAGGTCTCACCGCCTGAGTTCGCGATCAGTGGTCTGCTCCCGCACGCGCTGCGGGGGGTCGAGGCCGTGGCGGTCCCGGTCCTGCCCGGGGAGACGCTCACCCTCGGTCCCGGTGCCGCCGAGCTGCTCGACCTGCTCGGCCTCGACGGCTTCGCCCTGCTCGAGCACCACGGTGCCACCGGCGCGGCCGGTGAGGTGACGACCCACCCCGTCCTCGACCAGGACGACCTGAGACTCGTGGCCTTCGTCGGAGTGGGCGAGCAGACGAGCACCGACCTGCGTCGTGCCGGCGCGGCGATGGCGCGCGCCCTGGTCGACCGGGCCAGTGTGGCGACCACCGTCGCCTCGGTGGTCGATGACGACGGCTTCGAGGCGTTCGTGGTCGGCGCGATGCTGGGCTCGTTCGGCTTCGCCTGGCGCGAGCACGGTGCCCGGGCCACCCCGGTGGCCCGCGTGGTCCTCGCCGGCGCCGATGCCAGCCGCAGCAAGCCGCTGGCCCAGGCGCTCGCCATCGGAGGTGCGGGCTGGCGCGCCCGAGTGCTGGCCACCGTGCCCTCGAACGTCAAGAACCCTCAGTGGATGGCCGACCAGGCGCAGTCGGTGGCCGACGCTGCCGGGCTGGGCTTCCGGGTGTGGGACGAGGTCGAGCTCGAAGCGGCCGGTTTCGGTGGCCTCATCGCGGTCGGGCGGGCCTCAGTGACACCACCGCGCCTCATCCAGCTCGACTACACCCCGCGCGGCGTCAGCGCGTCCACGCCACGGCTGGTGCTCGTCGGCAAGGGCATCACCTTCGACAGCGGCGGTCTGTCGATCAAGCCCGGCGAGGCCATGACGACGATGAAGCGCGACATGACCGGGGGAGCGGTCGTGATCGCCACCCTCGGAGCTCTCGCCGACGTCGGCTGCCCGGTCCGGGTGACCGGCCTGATCGCCGCGGCCGAGAACGCCATCGGGGGTGACGCGATGCGTCCCGGAGACGTGATCCGCCACTACGGGGGCCGCACCACCGAGGTGAACAACACCGACGCCGAAGGGCGACTCGTGCTCGCCGACGCGCTGGCCTACGCCGTGGCCGAGCTGAAGCCCGACGTCGTCGTCGACGTCGCCACCCTCACCGGAGCCGTGAAGGTCGCCCTCGGCCTGCGCACCGGAGGCTACTTCGCCAACGACGAGGCGCTCTCGACGCTGATCCGCGAGGCCGGTGCGGCAGCCGGCGAGCCGTTGTGGCGACTGCCGCTGGCCAGCGTCTACGAGGACAAGCTCGCCTCCACCATCGCCGACGCCGACAACGCCGCCGGCACCCCGGGGGCGATCACGGCAGCGCTCTTCCTGCAGCACTTCGTCGGCGACGTGCCCTGGGCCCACCTCGACGTGGCGTCGTTCGGCGACTCGCCCACCGAGAACCACGAGTGGACGACCGGACCGACCGGCTTCGGTGCCCGGGCCCTCCTGGCCTGGCTCCGCCAGGATGAACCCCTGAAGGGAGTGGGCTCGTGAAGGGTCTCACCGTCCGCTGGTCCCTCGCAGCAGCCCCCGCCGGCGTCGAGGACGCGCTCGCGTCGTACGTCGCGGACACCTCGCACGCCCGGTTCACCGGCATGGCCGGGCTGCGCTTCAAGACCTGGCGAGTGCGTCCCGGCGAGTGGTTCGAGGGCTGCTACGTCTTCGTCTCCGACGAGGCGAGGGCGGCGTTCCAGGAGACCTTCACCGCCGGTGCCGCCGACGCCCCGGGCTCTCGGCTGGTCGGCTCCGCCCCGATCCTCATCGAGGCGTGTGACATCGTCGCCGTCGCCGAGGGCTGGGACGGCTTCGCGGCCACGCCGCGCGCCTGAGCCCCTCTCGTAGCCCCTCTCGGAGCCCCTGTCAGGCGCCCTTGTCAGGCGCCCGTGTCGGCTCTCAGTCGGTCTCCGGGGTCCATTCCTTCTTGGCCACCAGCAGGCCGTCACCGACGGGCAGCAGCATCGGCACGAGGCCCTCGGACTCCGCCACCTCCCGCACCAGCGACCTGATCGCGGTCGTCTCCTCGTCGCGCTGGGCGGGGTCGGCCACCCGGTCGTGCCACAGGGCGTTGTCGAACGCGACGATCCCACCGGGGCGCAGCAGCCGCAGCGCCTCGCGCAGGTAGGCGTCGTACTCACGCTTGTCGCCGTCGCAGAACACGAGGTCGTAGTGACCGTCGGTCAGGCGCGGCAGCACCTCCAACGCGGCGCCCGAGATGGTGCGGGCCCGCTGGGTGGCGATGCCGCCCTCGGTGAACGTCTGCTTGGCGAGGCGCTGGTGCTCGGTCTCGATGTCGACCGTGGTGAGGACGCCGTCGGGGCGCATCCCGCGCAGCAGCCACAGTCCCGAGACGCCGGTGCCGGTGCCGATCTCGACGACCGCCCGGGCCTCCAGGACCGAGGCCAGGAAGCGCAGGGCCGCCCCGGCGCCGTTGCCGATCGGCGTGACACCGACCTCCTCGGCGCGCGCACGGGCAGCCAGCAGGACGTCGTCCTCGACGACGTACTCCTCGGCGTAGGTCCAGCTGGCGGGTTTGATCGGGCTGGTGATGGGAGCCTCCTGAGTCGGGAACGCCACGACGATACCGCGATCCCGTCGCCCGGTTCAGGAACAGACCCGGGCTCTCCTTCGTTGTTTCACACGTTGGATCATGTGGTTTCACAGGGTCCTCTCAGATCCCGTCTCTAGCGTGAGAGGTCAGATGCTGGTCCGCACCACGACGCAGGAGCCCGACATGGAGAGCACGGCGGCCGAGATCCCCACGTGGGACGAGATCGTCGAGCAGCACTCCGATCGGGTCTACCGCCTCGCCTACCGACTCACCGGCAACCGCCCCGACGCCGAGGACCTCACCCAGGAGGTCTTCGTCCGGGTGTTCCGCTCCCTGTCGACCTACACCCCCGGCACCTTCGAGGGATGGCTGCACCGCATCACCACGAACCTCTTCCTCGACCAGGCCCGTCGCAAGCAGCGGATCCGCTTCGATGCCCTCTCCGACGAGCGGGAGGCGCGCCTGGAGAGCTCCGACCTCTCGCCCGCCGACGAGTACGCCGACCGCACCTTCGACGACGACGTCGAGCGGGCCCTGGCCCAGCTGCCGCCCGACTTCCGCGCCGCCGTGGTGCTGTGCGATGTCGAGGGCCTCAGCTATGAGGAGATCGCCGAGATCATGGACGCCAAGCTCGGCACCATCCGGTCGCGCATCCACCGTGGTCGCGCGATGCTGCGCGACGCCCTCGCGCACCGCGCCCCGGTCGAGGGGAGGACCCGCTACTCCGGCCCTCGGCTCCCTCGTCCCCGACTGGCCCGGGTGGCCACCTCATGATGCACCTGGGCACCCGGGTGGGCGCGCTGGTCGACGGTCAGCTCGGAGACGCCGAGGCTGAGCGTGCGTGGGCCCACGTCCACACCTGCGCCACCTGCCGCGCCGCCGTGGAGCGTGAGGGGTGGATCAAGCGCCAGCTGGTCGGGCTGTCGCTGGCCGACGCCGGCGAAGCACCCGCCGCCCTGAAGGGGTCGCTGTGCAGCCCGGGTGCCTTCGCGCGCTACCCCGACCACTCCGACTACGTCGCCGATCAGGCCCGCGGTCGCCGGTTCGGCGGACTGGCCGCCATCGGGGCCGGCACGGTCGGGGCCGCCATGTTCGGAGTGCTCGCCTTCAGCGCCGCTCCCGCCCAAGCACCCACGATCGACCGTCGGGTTCCGCCGGCCAGCCTGCTCAGCACACCGGCCGCCACGCCGACCACCCGTCCGGGCGCCACCGAGGTGACCAACCGGCAGGTGACCCACCTGATGGAGAGCGTCCTCGCGCCATGGAAGCTGGGTCTGTGACCGACCAGCAGCAGCCAGACGACCAGCCGGAGCACACCCAGCCGCTGGCTGACCTGCCCGCGCCGTACGCCGGATCGGCGTACGGCTCCCAGCCGGCAGTCCCCTCGCCCTATCCGACCGCCGGTTATCCGACCACCGACTATCCGAGCGCCGGTTATCCGACCACCGGCTATGCGGTCGCCGACCCGCACCAGCACAGCCCGATGCCGGTCAGTGGCCGGGTGTCGCGCTGGGTCTGGCCCGGTGTGGCCGCTCTCGCGCTGGTCGTGGGTCTCCTCGGCGGTGCGCTCGGTGGGGCGGCCGTGCAGGCGTGGCAGGACTCCGACGACGGTGGCACGGTCAGCAACGGCATCGACGGCGTCGACACGGTCTCCATCCCCCCGATCAAGGCCGGCAACGAGTCGGTGGCAGCCGTGGCCAAGACACTGCTCCCGAGCACCGTCCAGATCGTGGCCGACGCCGACGGCCAGCACCTCGGCGCCACGGGCTCCGGGTGGATCTTCGACAAGCAGGGCCATATCATCACCAACAACCACGTCATCGCGGGCGCTGCCGACGGCGGCGACATCGAGATCGTCGACCACAGCGGAAAGCAGTACACCGCCACGTTGATCGGTCGCAGCCCCGTCTACGACATCGCCGTGCTCTACGTCGCCGAGGCCAAGTCGCTCAAGCCGGCGTCGCTCGGGGCCTCCAAGGCCATGAACGTCGGCGACCCGGTCGTCGCGATCGGCTCGCCGCTGGGCCTCAACGAGACCGTCACCTCCGGTATCGTCAGCGCGCTCAACCGACCGGTGACCACCGGTGACAGCGCCGACGACACCTCCTACATCAACGCCGTGCAGACCGACGCGGCGATCAACCCCGGCAACTCCGGTGGCCCCCTGGTGAACATGCAGGCTCAGGTGATCGGCGTGAACTCGGCGATCGCGACCACGGGCGGCTCGGCCATGGGATCCCAGTCCGGCAACATCGGTGTCGGGTTCGCCATCCCGGTCGAGCAGGTCGTCACCACCGCCGACCAGATCCTGCGGACCGGCAAGGCGCAATATCCCGTCATCGGCGCCAAGGTGCTCACGGGAGACCAGCAGGGCAAGCGCGGCGCCGTCATCGACACCGTGCTGCCCGACAGCCCGGCGTCGGACGCGGGCCTCGAGAAGGGCGACCTCGTCACCGCCGTCGACGACCAGGACATCACCGACGGTGCGTCCCTGATCGTGCAGATCCGGACCCACCTGCCAGGCGACACGATCACCCTGACCGTGGACCGTGACGGTGCCAAGCGGGACGTCGAGATCACGCTCTCGGGCGAGGACGGCTGAGACCTCCCGACGCGTGGCTCAGGACGAGTCGGGGGCACCTTCCGCCTCGAGGAACGGGTGCTCGGCCACGAAGGTCGCCGCCTCGCGGTAGGCGCGTTCGATGTAGGCCTCGAGCTGGCTGGCCTCCACCCGCCACTGGCCGCGGCCGCCGATCTTGATCGCGACGAGATCGCCGCGACGGACCAGGGCGTAGACCTGGGCACTCGAGGTGCTGAGGACCTCGGCCACGTCGGCCAGGGTCAAGAAGCGCGGCGAACCTGACATGTCTCCAACTCTGCCATGCCGGGGTGTGCAGGAGGTGGGCGAAACCCACCCATGGTGGACAAGTCGCCGGTGAGCCTGTGGATAGCGGGGTGACCGACGCGTCCCAACCTTGCATGATGCTGCCCGTGAGTATGCAGCTCGGGTCCACTCTCGTCCCACCGATGGCGCAGCGGGCGGTTCGCCCGGGCTGGCGCGACCCCCGGCTCTGGGTCGGGGTGGCGATCGTCGCGGCGTGTGTCGTGCTGGGTGCCAAGGTGCTGGCCGGCGCCGACGACACCGTGCCTGTCTGGTCACTCACCGCCGACCTCGCGGCCGGCGACCGGGTGGGACGAGACGACGTGACGACCCGCCAGGTCCGGTTCGTCGACGCGGCAGACGCCGAGCGCTATCTCAGCGGCACCGAGGACCTGCCTGCCGACACCACCCTCAACCGCGACGTCGGCGCGGGCGAGCTGCTGCCGCGCTCGGCCCTGGGGGCCGCAGACGCGGTCGCGTTGCGCACCCTGACCTTCCGGTTCGCTGGTCCCGGGGTGCCTGACGGTCTGGTCCGTGGCGACCGGGTCGAGGTCTTCGTGACCTCGCAGGACGAGGCGCGGCTGGTGATGGAGGGTCTGGTCGTCACCGGCCTGAGCAGGGCTGCCGACTCCTGGGCAGGCGGCGGTGCCGTGGCCGTGTCGGTGGGTGTCCCCGACGACGCACCACCGGCGCAGCTGGCGGAGGTGGTCCAGGCGGCCAAGACCGACAACGTCTTCCTGCTCGAGCAGGGCTGAGGCGGCTCGTGGACACCGTCTGCGTCCTGATGGTCGCCTCGGGCGCGGGGTGGGAGCCGGCCGCGTTCGCGGCACTCAACCAGCGCTCGGGCGTGGTCGTGCTGAAGCGCTGCGTCGACGTCACCGACCTGCTGGCGGTGGCGACCGCCGGTCAGGCCGAGGTCGCCGTCCTCGCCCTGGAGGCCCACGGTCTGGACCGGGCTGCGGTGGAGCACCTCACTCGCCACGGGGTCAGGGCGGTGGCGGTGGCCGGCCCGCTGGATGCCGACGCCGGGGCCCGGGCCGCCCGGGTCGGCGTGACCTCGATCGTCGCGGACGACGACCTGGTCGGCCTGGTCGATGCCGTGCTCGACGCCGCTGCTCCGCCGGTGCCCACCCCGGAGCAGCACGGACCGTCCGTCGAGGCGGCATCCGACGACGCGCCAGGGGAGCCGGGCCGCGTGGTGGCGGTCTGGGGTCCTGGCGGTGCTCCAGGTCGCACCACCCTGGCTCTCGCCCTGGCCGCGGCGATCGCGCGACGGCAGACTCACGTCCTCGCCGTCGACGCCGATCCCTACGGCGGCTCGGTCGCCCAGCATCTCGGGATCACCGACGAGGTGTCGGGGGTGCTGGCGGCTGCTCGGCTCGTGGCCGCTGGCGAGCTGGAGGCCCGGTTCGCCACCGTCCAGCGCTCGGTGACCCAGCGTCTCCGGGTCGTCACCGGGCTGCCCCGTCCGGATCGCTGGACCGAGCTGCGCTCGGGTTCGATCGAGCAGCTTCTCGAGCTCGCCCGCCGACAGGCCCACGTGGTGGTGGACACGGGGTTCTCCCTGGAGCTCGACCTCGCAGCCGACCTCGCTCTCCCGGGCCGCAACTCGATGACGCTGGGAGCACTCGAGGCCGCCGACGAGATCGTGGTGGTCGGGAGCGCCGACCCGGTCGGTCTCGCGCGACTCGCGCGGGGGCTGGTGGAGCTGAAGGAGGTCACCCACGGCGCGCCGGTCCGCGTCGTCGTCAACCGGATGCGCTCCACCCTGGGCTGGTCGGAGGCGGACATCAGCGGCATGGTCGAGGGTTTCTCGACGGTTCTCGGCCTGCACTTCCTGCCGGAGGACCGCGCGGCCGTGGATGCCTGCCTGATCGGCGGCCGCACCTTGGTCGAAGCTGGCGACTCTGCGCTGCTCAGGGCAGTGGAGCCGATCGCGGACGCGGTGGTCTCCGACCTGCCGCCGGCACCGAGGCGGCACGGTCGGCTCGGGATCAGGCGGCGAAGAGCAGGTAGAGCCCGCTCACGGTGAAGCAGACCATCACGATGAGCAACGGCAGCTGCCCGGTCAGCTGGTGGCGCCGGGGCAGCAGCTCGATGGCTCGGTCGTGGGCCGCCACCACCCCCAGGACGTGTCCGGTGACCACGGCGACGACCTTGGTCGACGCCAGCAGGCTGGGCTGGTTGGAGAGCCAGTAGTTGATCGCCCAGTCGCCGGTGCCGAGCAGGTTGTCGCCGCGGCTGAACGGGTCGCTCATCTGGATGACGGTCCCCTGCCCGACCTCGATCAGGTAGGTCAGGTAGTGAGCGGCGATGTAGCCCACCACGATCGGCACCATCGAGTGGGCGAACAGCGAGGGCAGGCGGCTGCGGCGCTGGTCGGGACCGACGCCGGTGGAGGCCGTGGCCACCGAGAACAGCACCCCGACGAGCAGGCAGAACCCCACCAGCATCAGGTTGTTCTGCAGGAACGGCGACACCGAGGAGCTCTGGATGTGCTGGAGCCAGACGTTGGAGTCCTTGAAGGAGTCGAACGCCGTACTCCCGAACAACACCGAGACGACCGCGACCAGTCCCGGCAGCGCCGGCACCCGGGCCAGGTTGGCCATCGGAGTGCGCAGCACGAGGGCCCCGGCATCGTCACGGCTCCAGGGCGAGAGGTGTGCCACCAACGTGGAGTAGACCTCGAACGGGTCGGCGCGCTCGTAGAACCGGTTGCCGAACAGCGCGCCGCCGATCAGCATCGCGCCGACGTACAGGACGAACCACAGGCGCACCGGGCCGAGCGCGGTCGAGGAGGTGTAGACCAGCTCCATCCACACGAACGCGAACAGTCCGAACGCTGCCGGCCAGTAGCCCCACCGCTCGGGGTAGCGGTAGAGGCCCTCCTCGGGACTGCCCCCGGACAGCTTCGCGAACACCAGGTTGATCGTGCGCACCGGGCTGACGGCCCGGTAGAACGGGCCGAGCAGCAGCGACAGAGGCACGATCGCCACCCACAGCAGGACGTAGAACATCCCCAGGAACGGGTTGATCGCCACGTCCTTGCCGAACACGGCAGCCATCAATGCCCACGCGAAGACCGCGAACCCGAACACGCGGGCCGCGACGCCGAACGCGGTCGAGTCCACCGCAGCGGCCAGCCAGCGCGGGGCGCGTCGCGACCGTGACGCAGCGAAGCGCGGCTGGCGCCACGCGAGGGCGAGCACCGTGAAGGACACGGTCAGTGCCGCGACGGCACCCGCGATGGCGAGCTCGGGAGAGATCGGCAGATCCTTGGCCCCGCCGATGCCGTGCGCCAGCAGCCGGTCGCGGCCGGCGATCACGAGACCTCGAGCTGGACGATCACCTTGTCGAGGCCGTGGGACTCCACGTCGACCACGCCCGGCTGCTCGATCGTGAAGTCGACCGTGCTCGAGCCGGCGTCGTACTCCAGCTCCTGCTCGGGCGAGGAGTGCACGTGGATCTCGCCGCCTTCGTCGGCGGTGATGTCCAGCACGATCGTCTGCCCGGTCTGCACCTCGACGCGCTCCCCGTTGGGCGTCACGGTGTCGCCGTCGAAGGTGACCTCGATCGTCTTCGGCGCGGCATCGCTCCCGGAGGACCCGTCGTCCTCACCACCGCAGGAGGTGAGCGCCAGCGCGGCCACCACGGCGATCAGGGTGGCCATGAATCTGCCCGGACGTGTCACGATCTCTCCTTGCGAGGGGCTGGTGGGATTTCTCTGCCAGAATCCCATGACGAGCAAACCCGAACCGAACAGGGGGGACATGAGCGAACGACTGCGGCGACGTGACCTGGCCCTGCTGGGGGCCGAGTCCCCGACCACCCCGATGCACAACGCGACCGTCGAGATCTTCGACCCCGGCACCTCGGGTTTCGACCACGAGGCGCTGATGGCGCTCATCGACGACCGGATCGCCTACGTGCCGCGCTACCGGCAACGACTCCAGTTCGTGCCTGCTCGGTTGGCCAACCCGGTCTGGGTCGACGACCCCGACTTCGACCTGGCCTTCCACGTCCGCCGCTCCGCGTTGCCCCGGCCCGGGTCGATGGATCAGCTGCGTGACCTCGTCGGCCGCATCGTCTCGCGGCCCCTGGACCGGCACCGGCCGCTGTGGGAGGTCTACTTCATCGAGGGCCTGGTCGACGGCCGGGTCGCGTTGCTCTCGAAGTCTCACGAGATCCTCGTCGACGGCGTCGAGACCGTCGACCTCGGGCAGGTGCTGCTCGACGTCAGTCCGGAGCCCAAGGACATGCTGACCGACGACTGGCGACCACGGGGGCTGCCGTCGGCGACGTCGCTGGTCCTCGAAGCGGTCCGGGAGTCGATCGGCGAGCCGCGCAACGCGATCCGGACGGCTCGGAGCAACGTCGACTCCGCGCTGCGCAACCTGCCACTGCCGCCCTCGAGGCGACCCGTCCCGGAGTCCCCGCTCAACCGCGAGCTGTCGGAGCAGCGCCGCTTCGTGGCCGTCCGGACCGATCTGGAGGACTACCGCGCCGTGCGCCGGGAGCACGGGGGGACCGTCAACGACGTCATCCTGGCCACGATCACCGGCGCGCTCCGGACCTGGCTGATGACCCGTGGCCACTCGCTCGGCGGACGCCGCTCGCTGCGTGCCGTGGTGCCGATGTCGGTCATCGACGACGAGCTCGAGGCCACGTCGCTGGGGTCGCAGATCATCGGCCACTTCGTCGACCTGCCCATCGGTGAGGTGAGCCCGGTGATCCGGCTGCACCAGGTGTCCTACGCCTTCAAGGCCCATGCGGAGACCGGGCGGGCGGTGGCCGCCAACCGGCTCGCCGGGATCGCCGGCTTCGCGCCGACCACCTTCCACGCCCTGGGCTCCCGGGTCGCGTTCACCCAGTTCCGCAAGGGCTACCACCTGTCGATCACCAACGTCCCCGGTCCGCAGTTCCCGCTCTACGCCGCCGGCGCCGAGATGGTGGAGACCTACCCCGTGCAGCCGCTGCTCGCGGGGCAGGCGATGGCGATCGGGGTCACGTCGTACGACGGCAGCGTGTTCTACGGCATCACCGCCGACCGTGACGCCCTCCCGGACATCGAGGTCTTCGGCTCCTGCCTGACCGAGGCGCTCGACGAGCTCGTCGAGTCCGCCAGCAGCAGCCGTCCGCGGGCTCCGCGAGGGCGCAAGAAGCCTCGCAAGGACGATCTGTGAGCGTGCGCTGCTACCTGCCGGCCACCCTCGACGACCTCGCCAGCCTCGTGGCGGGCGGTGCTCTCGGGTTGGCTGAGGCGTTCGAGGCACCGGACGACACCGAGGAGGGGGAGTACGCCGCCCTGACGGCTGCGGCTGAGGCGGCAGCGCCGCTCGTCGCTGGTGGTGTTGAAGGTCGACGTCGACGGGTCGTGGTCGTGGCCGAGGTGGAGCCCGCGACCCTCGCCGGGTCTGACGCGACGGTGTCGTTGGGCGAGGTCGTCGCCGTACACGTCGACACCCACGACGACGCGCCGCTCGAGGAGGACCTCGCCTGGTTCGCCACGCAGGAGATCCCCAGCCTCCTGTGAAACCGCCCGGCATTTGAGGGCGGACCGGGTGTCTGACACGATCCGAGGATGGACGCGATCTCCTTCCCCCCGGTCCCTGTCAACGAGCCCAACCTGACCTACGCCCCTGGCAGCCGTGAGCGATCCCAGCTGGTGACCGAGATCGCGAAGCTCGAGGGCAAGCAGCACAGCTTCAAGGCGCACATCGGCGGCCGGAAGAAGGCGGGGGGTGGCGCGGAGATCGCGGTCGTCCAGCCCCACGACCACCAGCACGTGCTCGGCACCCTGAAGAACTCCACCCAGGCCGACGCGAAGGCCGCCATCGCGGCGGCGGCCGACGCGGCGCCGGCCTGGCGGGCGCTGGCGTTCGACGAGAAGTGCGCGATCATCCTCAAGGCGGCCGACCTGCTGGCCGGGCCGTGGCGTCAGCGGATCAACGCCGCCACGATGCTGGGGCAGTCGAAGACGGCCTACCAGGCGGAGATCGACTCGGCCTGCGAGCTCATCGACTTCTGGCGCTTCAACGTCCACTACGCCAAGCAGATCCACACCGACCAGCCGATCGCGAACAGCCCGGGCATCTGGAACCGCACCGATCACCGCCCGCTCGAGGGCTTCGTCTACGCGATCACCCCGTTCAACTTCACCGCGATCGCGGGCAACCTACCGACCGCGCCGGCGTTGATGGGCAACACGGTGATCTGGAAGCCGTCCCCGACCCAGCAGCTGGCTGCCTCCCTCACCATGGAGCTGCTGGAGGAGGCCGGGATGCCGCCCGGGGTGATCAACATGCTGCCCGGCGACGGGCTCGAGGTCTCGAAGGTGGCGATGACCCACCCCGACCTGGCCGGCATCCACTTCACCGGCTCCACGCCCACCTTCCAGCACCTGTGGGCGACGGTCGGCGCGAACATCACGAGCTATCGCTCCTACCCGCGGATCGTCGGGGAGACCGGTGGCAAGGACTTCATCGTCGCTCACCCCAGTGCCGACCCCGACGTGGTGCGGGTCGCGATGATCCGTGGCGCGTTCGAGTTCCAGGGCCAGAAGTGCTCCGCAGCCTCCCGCGCCTACGTCGCCCGCTCGGTGTGGAACAAGCTGAAGGACGACTTCCTTGCCGAGGTCGAGGCGATCTCGATGGGCGACGTCACCGACTTCTCCCACTTCATGGGCGCGGTCATCGACGACCGGGCCTTCGCCAAGCACAAGTCCGCCATCACCCGGGCCAAGCGCAACCGGCACCTCACCGTCCTGGCCGGAGGCCAGGTCGACGACTCGGTGGGCTACTTCGTGCGTCCGACCGTGGTCGAGTCGTCCGACCCGACCGACCAGATGTTCAGCACCGAGTACTTCGGGCCGATCCTGGCGGTCTACGTCTACGACGACCGCGACTTCGAGAAGGTCGTCGCCCAGATGGAGAGCTTCGCGCCGTACGCCCTGACCGGGGCGATCATCGCGCAGGACCGTGGAGCCATCGCCTGGGCCCGCACGGAGCTCCGGTTCGCGGCCGGCAACTTCTACATCAACGACAAGCCCACCGGGGCCGTCGTGGGTCAGCAGCCGTTCGGTGGCGGCCGGGCCTCCGGCACCAACGACAAGGCCGGCGCGGCCGTCAACCTGCTGCGCTGGACCAGCCCCCGGTCGATCAAGGAGACCTTCGTGCCGCCGAAGGACTACCGCTATCCCTACATGGACCAGGACTGAGGATGATCCCGCCCCTGCACCTGGGTGCGCTGCACCCCTACGAGCAGGCGGTGGTGCTCCTGGTGGCCTTCGGGCCGTTCGTGGTGCTGGCGCTGGTGATCCGTCACCAACGCCGGCGAGCACTGGCCGAGGAGAAGGAGCAGGGAGACCTCAGCTAGCCAGCCACGTCCGGCCGACCTGGTTCTCCCTGGTCAGCGCCGAGCCCATCAGGTCGACCAGCAGACCCTCGATCTTGCCGCCGACGAACGGGATGCCCACGCTGATCTCCAGGGTGATGGTCTCGGTCACGCCGTCGCCGACCTCCACGAGGGTGAGGTTGCCGACCATCTCGGCCGGCTTGCCGGGCAGGCTGACCTGGACGGCCGCGGCCGCGTCGGAGGACCAGCTCTCCTCCGAGACGATGGTGATCTCGTCGCCCACGAGCTTCTTGGCGAAGCTCGGGATGCCGGTGGTCGCCTGCACCTGCTCCACCCGCACCTGCATGCCGGCCCCGGACCCCGTGACGCTGACGGTGCGTCGCAGCACCCGCTGGGCGTCACAGACCGCCTCGCGGAACGCCGGGTCGGCGAGCATCGTCGCCACCTGGTCGAGGCTGGCGCCGGGGTAGGTCAGCTCGTGGGTCAGCTTCTTCATGGTGGGTCCCTTCGGGCGAGGTCTGTCGGGCGTCATCATGCCGTGTCGGTTCCCAACCGGGAACCCGGTGTGAAACGGTGCCCAGCATGACCCAGGAAGAGACCTTCGTATCCTTCGGCGAGCAGGGCGCTCAGCTCACCTACGGCTCCTACCTGCGGTTGCCGCAGCTCTTGGACTCCCAGCACCTCGAGTCCGAGCCGCCCGCCCACGACGAGCTGCTGTTCATCACCATCCACCAGGTCTACGAGCTCTGGTTCAAGCAGCTGCTGCACGAGGCGGGTGCGGCACGCGACGCCATGATGTCCGCGACCGGTGCCTCCACCGACCGGGTGTGGTGGGCCCAGCACCTGCTCAACCGGGTGCACGTCATCGAGCGGGTGCTGGTGCACCAGGTCGACGTGCTGGAGACGATGACCCCCCAGGACTTCCTCGAGTTCCGTCAACGCCTGGCACCGGCCAGCGGCTTCCAGTCGGTGCAGTTCCGCGAGCTCGAGTTCCTCTCGGGCGCCAAGGACGCGTCGTACGTCCAGCGCTTCCGTGGCATCACCTCGCTCGAGCAGCAGCACCTCGATGCGCGCCTGGCTGAGCCGAGCCTGTGGGACGGCTTCCGGCACGTCCTGGGGGTGCGCGGCCTCGCCTCCGGCACCGACGACGAGATCCGCGACTCGATGCGCTCGGCCGCCCACGACCGCTCGGCGTACGCCGACGTGTGGGCGCTCTCCGAGGCGCTCCTGCAGCACGACGAGCTGGCCGCGAGCTGGCGGGCCCGACACGTGGTGATGGTCGAGCGGATGATCGGGGCCAAGTCGGGAACGGGCGGCTCCAGCGGCGCGACCTACCTGCGAAGTCGCCTGCCGATGCAGTACTACCCCCTTCTGTGGGAGCTGCGTTCGGTGCTGTGAGTTGTGGTCGTCACACCCCCGGATCTAGTGTCGCAACGTGTCCTCAACGCTCGAAGACAACAAGTCCGACCTGATCGCGCGCGCCACTGATCTGGCCACCCACCGGGAGGGCACTGGCGGGCCTCCTCACGACACCGTCGGGGCGCTCCTGAAGGCCTACTACCGCCACGTCGCGCCGGAGGACGTCTGCGACCGTTCCGAGGTCGATCTCTACGGCGCGCTGGCCTCCCACTACCGGTTGGCCGGAACGCGTCCGCAGGGGACGGCCCAGGTCAGGGTGTTCACCCCGACCGTCGCCGCCAACGGCTGGTCCGCCCAAGGGCACTCGGTCGTCGAGGTCGTCACCGACGACATGCCGTTCCTGGTCGACTCCCTGACCATGGCGCTGGCCGACGACCACCGCAACGTGCACGTGGTGGTGCACCCGCAGTTCGACGTGGAGCGCGACATCACCGGCGAGCTGGCCGACGTACGCCCCGCCGACGAGGGCGGTGAGGGCGGCGAGGAGACCTCGCTGCTGCGCGAGTCCTGGATGCACATCGAGATCGACCGGGTTCCCGACTCGGCCGAGTTCGCCGAGCTGGAGGCGGCCCTTCAGGTCGTCCTGCGTGACGTCCGCGAGAGCGTCGAGGACTGGGACCGCATGCAGACCCAGATCCGGAGCATCGTCGACGAGCTCGACGCCAGCCCGCCGCCCTTGTCCGACACCGAGCTCGACCAGGGCAAGGAGCTGCTCTGCTGGCTGGCCGACGACCACTTCACCTTCCTGGGCTACCGGGAGTACCGGCTCGAGCGGGAGGGCGAGGACGACTACCTGCGCGGCGTACCCGGCACCGGGCTCGGCATCCTGCGCGCCGACCAGGACATGTCCGCGGGCTTCGGCAAGCTGCCCCCGCTGGTGCAGGCGAAGGCGCGCGACAAGACGCTGCTGGTGCTGGCCAAGGCCAACTCGCGCTCCACGGTCCACCGGCCCGCCTACCTCGACTACGTTGGCGTGAAGTCGTTCGACGAGGCCGGCGAGGTGGTGGGGGAGCGCCGCTTCCTCGGTCTGTTCTCGAGCGCCGCCTACACCGAGTCGCTGACCCGGATCCCGCTGTTGCGCGAGAAGGCCGCCGACGTGCAGCGGCTGGTCGGCTTCGACCCCAACAGCCACGCCGGCAAGGCGTTGATGGACACGCTCGAGAACTATCCCCGCGACGAGCTCTTCCAGACGCCGCTGGCCGAGCTGGCCCCGATCGCGGAGGCGGTGATGTACACGCGCGAACGCCGCCAGCTGCGCCTGTTCATCCGGCGCGACGCCTACGGTCGCTACCTCTCCTGTCTGGTCTACCTTCCCCGCGAGCGCTACAACACCGCGGTCCGCGAGCGCATCAGCGAGATCCTCAAGGAGCGCCTGGGTGGGGAGACCGTCGACTTCACGACCCGGATCAACGAGTCGACCACGGCTCGCGTGCACTTCGTCGTACGCCCCCCGAAGGGCGAGGTCATCCCCGAGATCGACATCGAGGACCTCGAACGTCGACTGACCGACGCGGCGCGCTCGTGGCGCGAGGACTTCGCCGCCGCCGTCACCTCGGAGTACGGCGAGGAGGCCGGCGCCCGGCTGGCCAGGGCGTACGCCGACTCGTTCCCCGAGGCCTACAAGGAGGACTTCGCGCCGCGCACCGGCTCGGTCGACCTCGGTCGGCTCGAGGCCATCAGCGGCGATCTCGGCATCGACCTCGCGCTCTACGAGCAGCTGGACGCCGCCCGCGGAGAGGCTCGGCTCAAGGTCTACCGCATCGGCACGCCGCTCTCCCTCAGCGAGGTGCTGCCGATGCTCTCCTCGATGGGGGTGGAGGTCGTCGACGAACGGCCCTACCGGTTGGAGAACCTGCCCCGCCCCAGCCGCATCTACGAGTTCGGCCTGCGCTACGGGCGCTCGCTGCCCGCCGACTCCCGCGACCGGTTCCAGGACTGCCTGCGCGCGATCTGGGACGGGCACAACGAGATCGACGGCTTCAACTCGCTCGTGCTGGCCGCCGGGCTGACCTGGCGACAGGCGACGGTGCTGCGCGCCTACGCGAAGTACATGCGCCAGGGCGGCACCCCGTTCGCCCAGGACTACATCGAGGACGCCCTGCGCAACAACGTCGACATCACGCGGCTGCTCGTCACGCTGTTCGAGGCTCGCTTCGACCCGGCGTACGACGACCGCGAGAAGCGCTGCGAGGACGCCTCGCGGCGGATCGCGCGCGCCCTCGACGATGTGGCCAGCCTCGACCACGACAGGATCCTGCGTTCCTACCTGACCATCATCCGGGCCACGCTGCGCACCAACTACTTCCAGCTGGCCGACACCGGAGCCGTGCACTCCTACATGTCGTTCAAGCTCGAGCCCTCGCAGATCCCCGACCTGCCCGAGCCCCGGCCCAAGTACGAGATCTTCGTCTACTCACCGCGGGTCGAGGGCGTGCACCTGCGGTTCGGAGCGGTGGCTCGCGGCGGCCTGCGCTGGTCGGACCGTCGCGACGACTTCCGCACCGAGGTGCTGGGTCTGGTCAAGGCCCAGATGGTCAAGAACACGGTGATCGTGCCCGTCGGGGCCAAGGGAGGCTTCTTCGCCAAGCAGCTGCCCGACTCCTCCGACCGCGAGGCCTGGATGGCTGAGGGGATCGCGAGCTACACCACGTTCATCTCGGGCCTGCTCGACATCACCGACAACCTCGTCGAGGGCCGGACCGTGCCTCCGCGTGACGTGGTGCGCCACGACGGTGACGACTCCTACCTCGTGGTGGCCGCCGACAAGGGCACGGCGACGTTCTCCGACATCGCCAACGGGGTCGCCCAGGCCTACGGCTTCTGGCTCGGCGACGCGTTCGCCTCGGGCGGTTCGGTGGGCTACGACCACAAGGCGATGGGCATCACCGCTCGCGGCGCCTGGGTCTCGGTGCAGCGACACTTCCGCGAGCGCGGCATCGACTGCCAGACCGAGGACTTCACCGCCGCCGGCATCGGCGACATGTCGGGCGACGTGTTCGGCAACGGGATGCTCTGCTCCGAGCACATCCGGCTGGTGGCGGCGTTCGACCACCGCGACATCTTCCTCGACCCAGACCCCGACGCGGCGACGTCCTTCGCCGAGCGCAAGCGCCTCTTCGGGTTGCCGAGGTCGTCGTGGCAGGACTACGACACCTCGCTGATCTCGGCCGGTGGAGGCGTCTACCCACGCTCGCTGAAGTCGATCCCGCTCAACGACCAGGTGCGCGAGTCGCTCGGCATCGACGCCGAGCAGGCCAGCATGACGCCCGCTGAGCTGATGCGGGCGATCCTGATGGCCCCGGTCGACCTGCTCTGGAACGGCGGCATCGGGACCTACGTCAAGGCTGCCGACGAGACCCACGCGGACGCCGGCGACAAGGCCAACGACGTGATCCGGATCAACGGCCGTGACCTGCGGGCCACCTGCGTGGGCGAGGGGGGCAACCTCGGCCTGACCCAGCTCGGGCGCATCGAGTACGCCGAGCGGGGCGGTCGGATGAACACCGACTTCATCGACAACTCGGCCGGCGTCGACACCTCCGACCACGAGGTGAACATCAAGATCCTGCTGGATCGGGTGGTCGCCGAAGGTGATCTCACGGGCAAGCAGCGCAACCGCCTGCTGGCCTCGATGACCGACGAGGTCGCCGCCCTGGTGCTGCGCGACAACTACGAGCAGAACCTGGCCCTGGCCAACGCCGCCATGAACGCCCCGTCGCTGCTGCACGTGCACGAGGACTGGATGAAGCAGCTGGAGCGTCGCGGGGTGCTCAACCGCGAGCTCGAGGGCCTGCCCTCCTCACGCCAGGTGCGCCGCCGGCTCGATCGTGGCGAGGGCCTGACGACGCCCGAGCTGTCGGTGCTGCTGGCGTGGACGAAGATCGTGCTGGCCGACGAGCTGCTGGAGTCCGACCTGCCCGACGACCCCTACCTGCGCAGCGACCTGTTCGCCTACTTCCCCGCCGGCATGCGGCAGGACTACCGCGCGGCCATGGAGGACCACCCGCTGAGGCGCCAGATCATCGTCACGCAGGTCGTCAACGACTTCGTCAACGGTGCCGGCATGACCTTCTGGCCGCGGCTGGCCGGCGAGACGGGGGCGAGCCCGGCCGAGCTCACCCGGGCCAACTTCGTGGCCCGTGAGATCTTCGGCTCGCTCGCGATGCGTGAGGAGCTCTCGACCTGGGACAACAAGATCCCGGCCGAGCTGCTCACCCGGATGCGCATCGAGATGCGCACTCTGGTCGAGCGGGCCAGTCGCTGGCTGGTGAACAACCGGCGTCCGCCGCTGGACAGCGAGGGCACGGTCGAGTTCTTCACGGTGCGGGTGCGGCAGGTGATGGCCGAGCTCCCCGAGCTGATGAGCGGCCGTGAGCTCGAGGCCTTCACCCGGCGTCGCGACGAGCTCGTGGCGCTCGGCGTACCCGAGGAGCTGGCGACCAAGGTGGCCGTGCTGCAGGCGTCCTACGCGACGCTCGGGATCATCGAGACCGCCGACCGCGAGGGTCTCGACCCGGTGGAGGTCACCCGGGTGCACTTCGCTCTCGGCGAGCGACTCGGGCTGCCTGCGCTGGTGGCGCGGATCCTGGCGCTGCCGCGTGACGACCGGTGGCAGACGATGGCCAGGGCGGCCCTGCGCGACGACCTGCACGGCGTCCACGCCCAGCTGACCGCCCAGGTGCTCACCGGCACGTCGCCGGACGACGCGGCGCCCGACCGGATCGCGGCGTGGGAGGACGACGACGAGCTCGTGGTCAGCCGGGCCGCGGCGACCCTGCAGGAGATCTGCGCCGAGGACAACCCCGACCTGGCACGGATGTCGGTCGGCCTCCGGGTCGTGCGCGGCCTGCTGGCCTAGCTGTTCTGACCACGGACGTTAGGTACGGCGTTTCGGCTTGGCGATGACGAAGACCTCCG
>CZKA01000065.1_pt1 | contig 50586 bp, 54 predicted proteins | sample 1657991 | NCBI WGS metagenome assembly CZKA01 (sample SAMEA3501708, study PRJEB10268) | metagenome | biome: nitrite-oxidizing laboratory bioreactor; material: liquid mineral medium | place: Austria | collected 2011-12-21
AGCTTCGACTGCCAGCCGCCCCTCTCTGTGTGCTGCAGGAATCCGCCCCGGATCTCCGGGGAAACTCGCGGTTGTCAGCCGTTGCAACCCCTGACAACCGCTCGTACGCCCTGACAACCATGCTGACCAGCGGCTCCACAAGGTGCCTTATGTTGATATATTCAGGTGACTTACTCTTTTATGCGGCAGAGGGTCACTCGTGTACGACGGGCAGCGGGATCGGGAAGGACTCGCCACCTTGGCGCGCGCGTCGTACGCCCTGACCATCACGCCCCTGGCCCTCTTCGAGCAGTACGCCCTTCTGCCCGGCGCACTCGCCGCCTGCCTGGCCGCGCACTACGTGGTCACGCACCTGCACGACCCGAGCTGATCGATCAGGAATCGAAGCCCAGCCCGACCTTGTCGAGCGAGCGCAGCCACAGGTTGCGTCTGCCCTCGTTGCGGTCGGCCTGGTCGAGAGCGTGGCGAGTGAGCGAGATCCCGGCACACCTGAACGGCTCCGGCGGGAACGGCAGCGGCTTCTCCCGCACCATGCGCGCACGCGTGCGCTCGGTGTCCTCCCGGTGGAGGAGGTCGAGCATCACGTCGGCGCCGAAACGGGTCGCACCGACGCCGAGTCCGGTGTAGCCGGTGGCATACGCCACCCGGCCCCGGTGAGCGGTCCCGTAGAACGCAGCGAACCGGGTGCAGGTGTCGATCACGCCTCCCCAGCGGTGGCTGAACCGGAGACCCTCGAGCTGCGGGAACGTCTCGAAGAACTGGCCGGCCAGCAGCCGGTGGGTGCTGTCGTCCTGCTCGCGCGCCCGGGAGATCTGCGAACCGAAGTAGTAGACGGCGTCATAGCCACCCCACAGGATGCGGTTGTCGCGGGTCAGCCGGTAGTAGTGGAACTGGTTGGCGCTGTCCCCCACTCCCTGCCTGCCCTCCCAGCCGATCGACGCCAGCTGAGCCGGCGACAGGGGCTCGGTCATCAGCACGTAGTCATAGACCGGCACCGTCATCAGCTTGAGCCGACGCAGCAGCGGCGGGAACGCGTTGGTGGCCAGCGCGACCCGCTGCGCGCGCACGGACCCGTGGGCGGTGCGGACGACGACCGCCGCCCCCTCGGCGTCGAGCCGGGTGACGGGCGAGCCCTCGAAGATGCGTACGCCGTGCTCGAGGCAGGCTCGCCGCAGCCCCCAGGCGCCCCCAGGCCAGGCGAGCCGGCTCGACCAGTGCTGTGCCGGTGCGATCGAGCAGCCCTCCGACGTACGCCGGCGAGTTCACCAGTGCTCGGGTCGAGGGGGCGTCCAACAGCTCGACCTGATGTCCGTGCTCGGTCATCGCCTCGGCGACCTCGGACAGCTCCTCGAGCTGGTGGGGTGCGAGAGCGACGTCGAGCTCGCCTGTGGTCTCCCAGCCGCAGTCGATGCCGTAGCGCGAGATGGTGGCGCCGATGTCGGCGAGGTTCTCGACCCCCAGCCGGTCGAGTTCGCCCAGCTCCTCGGGCCAGCGGGCGATCCCGTTGCCGAACCCGTGGGTCAGGCTGGCCGAGACGAAGCCACCGTTGCGCCCGCTGGCCTGGTCGCCGCAACGCCCGCCGTCGAGCACGACCACCGACGAGCCGGGATAGCGCTCGATGCTGCGCAGCGCCGTCCACAGGCCGCTGTAGCCCCCTCCGACCACGACCAGGTCGGCTTCGAGCCCGCCGCTCAGCGACGCGAGCGGATCGGGTCGCGCCGGGTCGTCGAGCCAGAAGACCGAAGGTTGGGTGTCAACCAGCGAGGGATGGCTCATGAACTGGCGAGCGCCTTCTCCTGCCGTCGCCGATTCATCTCGGCCGCGATCACGATGGCGATCGAGATCACGAACATCAGGGTGCCGACCACGTTGACCTGCATGGGTACGCCGCGTTGCGCAGCGCCCCACACGAACATCGGGAACGTGGTGGTGTTGCCGGCGTTGAGGTTGGTGATGATGAAGTCGTCGAACGAGAGCGAGAAGCTCAGCAGGGCGGCGCCGAGGATGCCGGGGAAGACCAGCGGGAAGGTCACTCTCCAGAAGGTCTGACCCGGCGTCGCGTAGAGGTCCATCGCGGCCTGCTCGAGCGTGTCGTCGAGGCCCGCGAGGCGAGCCCGCACGGTCACCACCACGAACGACAGGCAGAACATGATGTGGGCGATCAGGATCGTCCAGAAGCCGAGCTGGCCGCCGAAGCCGCTGGCCACGAACAGCGCCAGGAGCGAGGAGCCCATCACGATCTCGGGCGAGGCCATCGGCAGGAAGATCAGCAGGTTCATCCCGGAGCGTCCGGCGAACTCGTGGCGCACCAGCGCGAACGCCGCCAGCGTGCCGAGGATCGTGGCACCGAGCGTCGCCAGCAGTCCGATCTCGACGCTGGTGGCGACGGCCGAGCACATGCTCGGGTCGACGCAGGGGTGCAGCCAGTTGTCGAGCGTGAAGGCGTCGAACTTGTAGACGTTGCGGCTGGCCGGCGCGTTGAAGCTCATCAGCACCACGACGGCGATGGGGACGAAGGTGTAGGCGAGAACGAGCAGGCCCAGGATCAGGATGATCCGTTGGCTGAACCAGCGGCCGATCACAGCAGTTCCTCCGTCCCGGCTCGGCGTACGTAGAACAAGACCATCACGACGATCAGCAGCATCATGATCATCGACAGCGCCGCGGCTGCCGGGTAGTCGTTGGCGTCGGTGAACAGGCTCTGGATGACGCTGCCGACCATCCGCTGGCGCGGGCTGCCGAGAAGCTCGGCGTTGATGTAGTCACCGGCCGCGGGGATGAAGGTCAGCAACGTGCCCGACACGACACCGGGGAGCGAGAGCGGCCAGGTCACCTTGAGGAAGCCCACGATGGGATTGGCGTAGAGGTCGCTGGAGGCCTCGATGAGGCGCGGGTCGATCTTGTCGATGCTTGCGAAGAGCGGCAGCACCATGAACGGCAGGAAGTTGTAGGTGAGGCCGGCGATCACGGCGACCGGGGTGGCCAGCAGCCGCGAGTCGGAGCCCATCAGGTGCAGGAACTGCAGGGTGTTCACGACGAAGCCGTCGTCGGCCAGGATCAGCTTCCACGACAGGGTGCGGATCAGGAAGCTGGTGAAGAACGGGGCGATGACCAGCACCAGCATCAGGTTCTTCCAGCGCCCCGCCTTGAAGGCGATCGCGTAGGCCAGCACGTAGCCGAGAACCAGGCAGAAGAAGGTGGCGATCCCGCCGTACACCAGGGACCGGACCAGCGGCTGCCAGTTGTCCTGCAACGCGTGCCAGTAGTTGCTGAACTGCCAGGTCATGTCGTAGCCACGGAAGTCCGACCCTGCCGGGTCGTAGAGGCTGGTGGCGACGAGCGAGTAGAACGGGATGACGAAGAAGAGGGCGAGCCAGATCAGGCCGGGAGCAAGCAGGATGTAGCCGGTCTTGCCCGGCTTGCGCATCACGGCTTGTCCTCCCCCGCGCCGGCAGCGGCATCCTGGTTGTGGTCGAGCAGGAAGGCGTATTCGGGCCGCCAGGAGAGCTCGACTGCGTCTCCGGCGCGGAACAGTCGGCGGCGTCCGGTGTTCTGCTCGAACACCTGCAACTCCTGGCCCCAAGGCATCCGGACGAGGTATTGGGTGCTCACCCCGACGAAGCTGACGTCGGTGACCACGCCACCGGGGATCGTGTTGCCCGGCGCGTCGAGTGCTTCGCCGAGCTCACCGATCAGCACCTTCTCGGGACGGATCCCGATCCAGCCCTTGTCGCCGTCGGCGTGCACCCGGGAGGTGGGGATGGAGACCGGGGTGCCGTGCATGTCGACGGTCACGAGGTCGGCGGCGCGCGAGGTCACGGTGCCTTCGATGAGGTTCGACTGACCCAGGAAGTTGGCGACGAAGGTGGTGCGGGGGTTCTCGTAGAGCTCCGAGGGAGCCCCCATCTGCTCGATGATGCCCTTGTTCATCACCGCGATGGTGTCGGCCATCGTCATGGCCTCCTCCTGGTCATGCGTGACGTGCACGAAGGTGAGGCCGACCTCGGTCTGGATGCGCTTGATCTCGATCTGCATGGCGCGGCGCAGCTTGAGGTCCAGGGCGCCGAGGGGCTCGTCGAGCAGCAGCACCTCGGGCTGGTTGATCAGTGCCCGGGCGAGCGCCACTCGCTGCTGCTGACCACCGGAGAGCTGCGCCGGCTTCTTCCGGGCCTGCGTGGTCAGCTCGACCAGCTCGAGCATCTCGTTGACCTGCTGCTCGACCTCCGCCGACTTGCGGCGTCGCAGGCCGAAGGCGACGTTCTCGAAGATGTCGAGGTGCGGGAAGAGGGCATAGCTCTGGAACACGGTGTTGACCGGGCGCCGGTAGGGCTTCTCCCAGGTGATGTCCTTCTCACCGAGGGTGATCTGCCCCGACGTGGGGGTCTCGAGACCGGCCACCATGCGCAGCGTCGTCGTCTTGCCGCAGCCGGACGGGCCGAGCAGGGCGAAGAAGGAACCACTGGGTACGTCGAGATCGAGCTTGTCCACCGCCGTGAAGGTGGCGAACTCCTTCGTGACCTGGCGCAGGCGCAGCCCTGTGAACCCCGCGTCGTCGGCGGACGACTTCGAGAATTGATCAGCCACCTGTGACATCGGCCCAGTCTCCTTCGTATTGCTTCTGCTGACGGTCGTCCAGGGCCATGAAGTCGAAGGTCACCGACAGGGTCTCGGCGTCAGGGAAGATCAGCTTGTTCTCGACCAGCGACGGGTCGATCTTCTCCATCTCTGCCTGCGCGCCCTCGACCGGGCAGATGTAGTTGACCCACGCGGCGAGCTTGGCTGCCACCTCGGGCTCGTAGAAGTAGTCGATCCACTTCTCCGCATTGGCCTGGTGCTGCGCCCCACTGGGCACGATCATGTTGTCGCTCCACAGCGACAGCCCTTCCTCGGGCGTGACGAACTTGATGTCGGGGTTCTCGAACTGGAGCTGGATCACGTCGCCCGACCACGCTTCGCAGGCCATGATGTTGCCGGCAGCCAGGTCCTGGGTGTACTCGTTGCCGGTGAACGCCCGGATCTGACCAGACGAGACCGCACCACGCAGCCGTTCGATGGCCTCGCCCCACTCGTCGTCGGTGAACTTGCGCGGGTCGGCACCGACGACCTTCAGCATGAAGCCCATCGTGTCGCGCATCTCGGACAGCAACGTCACCCGGCCCTTGAGGTCGGGGTTGTCCAGAAGCTCGGTGAAGCTCTTGATCTCACCGGTCTTGCTGGCGTTGTAGGCGATCCCGGTGAGTCCGCTCTGCCAGGGCGCGTGGAACGTGAGATCCGGATCCCAGGCCTTGCCCTGCAGGGGCTTGATCAGGTTGGCGTGCAGGTTCGGGACCTTGGACTTGTCGATCGGCTGGATCCAGCCGAGGCTGATCATCCGGGCGGCCATCCAGTCGGTCAGCATCATCATGTCGCGACCGATGGGCTCGCACGAGCCCAGCTGGTTCTTCACCTTGGCGTAGAACTCGGCGTTGTCGTTGACGTCGTCGGTGTAGTCGACGGTGATGCCGGTTCGATCCTGGAAGACCGAGACCGTCGAGGTCGGCTTCTTGCGTGGGTCGATGTACTGCGGCCAGTTGGAGACGATCAGCTCTTTCTGGCTCGCCGAGAGGTCCTTGACCCGGCAGTTGGCGGGGTCCTGCTGGGCTCCCGACACGCTGAACATGGGCAGCACAGCGATGCTGCCCAACCCGAAGACCGCCGCGCCCCCCGCTTTCAACAACGTCCGACGACTCGGTTGTCGACTTTCCCCTGCCAAGGCTCCTCCTTCGCCGCACCCCCCGGTGTCGGCACTCTGACATTTGCAGGCGCCCATCTACAAGGGATTCCGTGGAAAAGTTGTCGCCATACGACGAAATCCCTTGCAATTGTTCACACACCTGAAACGATGCGGGGGTGAAGAAGTCTGGGAACCACCTCGACGACGTCTCCAAGGCCATCATCGAACAGCTGCAGCAGGACGGTCGAAGGCCCTATGCCGCGATCGGCAAGGTGGTGGGCCTGTCCGAGGCTGCGGTGCGCCAGCGGGTTCAGCGGCTCATCGAGACCGGTGTGATGCAGGTCGTCGCCGTGACCGATCCCCTCCAGCTGGGCTTCGCCCGGCAGGCCATGATCGGGATCCGGGTCCGGGGGCCGCTGGAGCCCGTGGCGCAGGCCCTCGTCGAGCTCGACGAGGTCGACTACGTCGTGGTCACCGCGGGCACGTTCGACCTCCTCGCGGAGGCCGTGTGCGAGAGCGACGACGCCCTCCTCGAGCTCATCTCCAACTCCATCCGGTCGATCCCCGGCGTCGAGTCCACCGAGACCTTCATGTACCTCCAGCTGCGCAAGCAGACCTACTCCTGGGGCGTCCGCTGAGCGGCAGGTCGACCGCATCGGGCTCGTTGTGGGAGGGCCAGGTCTCACGCGAGTCCCGGCCTGCCCTTCCCGGCGACCGCGACGTCGACGTCGCCATCGTGGGAGCCGGGTTCACCGGGCTGTGGACTGCCTACTACCTCGCCACGACCACCGATCTCCGGGTCGCGATCGTGGAGGCCGAGCATGTGGGATTCGGAGCCTCGGGACGCAACGGTGGCTGGTGCTCGGCCCTCTTTCCCGCCTCACTGTCCAGCCTCGCGGCACTGCCCGGCTCCTCTCGCGCCCAGGCGCTCGCCCAACATCGCGCCATGTGCGACACGGTCGTCGAGGTCGGCAGGATCGCCGACCTCGAGGGCATCGACTGCGGCTATGCGCGCGGCGGCACCATCTCCCTGGCCCGGTCGGCTGCCCAGTGGACGCGCGCCCAGGCCGAGGTCGAAGACGCTTCCACCTGGGGTCGCTCCGACCTGACCCTGCTCACGGCCCAGGGGGCCGCCGAGCGGATCGGCGCGAGCCGGGTCCGCGGGGCGACGTACACCCCTGACTGCGCGGCGATCCATCCGGCCAAGCTCCTGCACGGCCTGGCCGCAGCCTGCGAACGCCGGGGCGTCACCATCCACGAGAACACCCGGGCGCTCTCGATCGAGCCGGGCCGGGTCGCCACCACCCAGGGCAGCGTCAGCGCAGGTCACGTCGTCCGCGCCACCGAGGGCTACACCCACACGCTCCGGGGTCAGGCGCGTGACGTCGCTCCGGTCTACTCCCTGGTCATCGCCACCGAGCCCTTGCCTCAGGCCGCGTGGGAGCAGATCGGCCTGAGGCAGCGCGAGACCTTCAGCGATCACCGGCACCTCATCATCTACGGGCAGCGCACGGCCGACGACCGGCTCGTCTTCGGCGGGCGTGGAGCGCCGTACCACTTCGGATCACGCACCAAGCCGTCCTTCGACCGCGACGACCGGGTGTTCGCCAAGCTCCGCGAGACCCTGGTCGACCTGTTTCCCGTCGTGTCCTCCGCGCGGATCACCCACGCGTGGGGTGGTGCCCTCGGCATCCCCCGCGACTGGTGTGCCTCGGTGGGCCTCGACCCCAGCACGGGCGTCGGCTGGGCCGGCGGCTACGTCGGCGACGGGGTGAGTACGACGAACCTGGCCGGCCGCACCCTGCGCGACCTGATCGTCGGTGACCGGACCGAGCTGACCGCACTGCCCTGGGTGGGCCACCAGTCGCGCCGCTGGGAGCCCGAGCCGCTGCGCTGGCTCGGCATCAACGCCGGCCTGCAGGTCATGACGATGGCCGATGCCGAGGAGCAGGCGACCGGTCGTCCCAGTCGCCTGGCTCGGATCGTCGAACCGCTGCTGGGCTGAGTCAGCGGGCCAGGGCCTCGTCGATCTGGTTGATGGCCAGGGTGGCGCCCTCGACCATGCCCATGTCCAGCACCTTCTGCAGCCCCTCGGCGGACTCGAACGTCGAGACGTAGGTGGCCTGCGTCCCGCCCTCGCTCTCCTGGAAGCGGTAGACGTTGTGGGAGACCGGGAGGTTCGGGTCGGGCTCGAACTCCTGGTCCGCGAAACCGTCGTCGAAGCCGAACGAGGCGGGCTCGTCGACCGCCGTGACCTGCCACCACCCCGCGAACTTCTCTCCTTCGGGGCTGGTCATGTAGTAGCTCATCCGTCCGCCGACCGTGAGCGAGTGCTCGACGAAGGTGGCGGGGTAGGTGGGCGGTCCCCAGACCTGCTCCAGCTGACGCGGGTCGGCATAGACCTGCCAGACCCGCTCGACGGGTGCCGCGAACTGGGCGGTGATGGTCAGGGACAGGTTGTCGGTGTCAGTGGTGACATCGGTGACGGGCATGGTCAGTCCTCCTCGATGAGTGTGTCGATCCTGGCGATGCGGCCACGCCAGATGTGCTCGAGCTCGCTGAGCATCGAGGACACCGAACGAACCGCTTCCACGTCTCCGCTGGCGAGCTGCTCGCGACCGTTGCGCCGCTTGGTGAGCAGGCCTGCCGCTTCGAGCACGGCGACGTGTTTCTGCACCGCGGCGAAGGACATGTCGTACGCCGCCGCCAGTGCGGTGACCGAGTGTTCGCCGGCCAGCACCCGACGCAGGATGTCGCGTCTCGTGCGGTCGGCGAGGGCGTGGAAGAAGGCGTCCGCCTGGTCCTCGCTCGTGGTGGTCACCTCACTAACGTACAACCAAATGGTTGTACGTTGTCAACCCCTCGACCTCACGGGAGGGTCAGCGGGAGTCCGTCGTACAGCCGGGCGTGCAGCTCACCCACCTCGGAGGGGTGGCTCCCCAGCTCCTGGAGGAGGACCACCTCACCGGCCACCACGTACGCCGCGGCGTCGGGCGCGACCGGCGTACAGCCGGCCGGCTGCTCCCTGCCCGCCTTGATCGCCAGCAGCCAGTCGACGTCGCGGCCGGGATCGCTGCCCGGGACCCCGGACAGGATCCGGGCGCGCACTCCTGGCTCATCGAGGTCGGACGACGCGATCACGATGCTGGCCGACGAGACGTCACCGTGGACCGCCCCGAGCCGCTCGCAGGCGAGCCAGGCGAGGACGCGCTCGACCGGGTCGTCGAGCAGCACCCGCACCAGGTGTCCCTGCTCGACTCCGAGTGCCTGCAACGCCCCCGCGAGCGCCGCGACCTGCTCCAGCAGCGCGGCGAAGTCGAGCGTCGACGAGCCGGTGATCGCAGGGTGGTCGGCGAGGCCGCTGACCACATGGCGGTCGACGGCGTTGTAACAGGCGTTCAGCGTGCCGGGCTGGTCCGCTGACGGGCGACGGAACCAGGTCAGCTCCACGGCGTCCTCCTAATTCGGTTGCACGGACGCCAGGGCCTCCCCCACGATGTCCACAGCAAGTGGCCACAGTAGTGGTGCACCCCTGACGCACGAGAGGAGCCGTGACATGTCCATGACTGTCCTGTCGGCCTGCCCAGCAGCCCGTCCCTCCCTCTCGAACTGGAGCACCACCACCGATGTCTACGCACCATCAGGGGATCGATCCCCGCTTCGTCTTCGACTTCCAGGCCTACGACGAGCCTGACGACTCCGGCCAACGCTGGTCCACCTGGCTCTCGGTCGAGCCACTCTCACGCGGTCCCGAACCGCGCCCCGACTGGGTGGTGACCTCCCAGGCCGCTGTCGACACCGAGCTCGGGATCCTCAAGACCGGCAAGGAAGCAGATGTCTTCCTCATCGAGCGAGCCGTCCCCGACTCCTCGGAGCTCGGTGAGTCGGTCGTGATGGCCGCCAAGCGCTACCGCGACAGCGACCACCGCTCCTTCCATCGCTCGACGGCCTACACCGAGGGGCGGCGTGGCCGGAACACCCGCGACGCCCGGGCCGTCGCGAAGGGCACCTCTCACGGTCGGGCCGTCGCCGCCGGCCAGTGGGCGTGGGCCGAGTGGGAGGCCCTGCAACGCCTGTGGAGCCTCGGCCTGCCCGTTCCCTACCCCGTGCAGGTCGACGGCACCGAGATCCTGATGGAGTTCATCAGCCTCGACGGCGAGGCTGCTCCGCGACTGGCCCAGACCCGACCCGACGTCGAGCTGCTGGCGTCGTACTTCGACCAACTCCGCGACGCCATGGTGGTGCTCGCCCAGCAGGGTCTGGTGCACGGCGACCTGTCCGCCTACAACATCCTCGCTGCCGGTGAGCGGCTCGTGATCATCGACCTGCCCCAGGTCATCGACCTGGTCGGCAACCCGCGGGGCATGGACTTCCTCCTGCGCGACTGCACCAACGTGTGCTCGTGGTTCCGGGCGCGGGGGCTGCAGGTCGAGGAGCACGACCTGTACGCCGAGCTGCTGGTCTCGGCGTTCTGACCGATCCCCGGGCCCGACCGTGTCGAGACCACTACATTCGTCGGGTGGACAACAGGCGCGGGCGCGTGATCGCCGTGGAGTCACTGGCCGAGCTCGACGCCCGGCTCGCCGGCGGAGTCCAGAGCCTGTCGGGCTGGCGCCTGCACGACCTCGACCTGAGCGAACGCTCCGACCAGCTGGCGCGGGTGCGGGTGGCGGGGGCGCTGTTCCTCGGCTGCACCCTGTCGGCCGGCGCCGAGGCGGACCTGCGGACCCGCGGGGCGACCGTCTTCCCCGAGGTCCCCGACGTGCCGGTGAACAGCTATCGCACCGAGCTCTACACGGCGCAGGAGCTCTACGGCGAAGGCCCCTACGCCCGCTCGCTCGACGCGGCCGTCTACGCCTGGACCTCCCAACCGGCGACCCCCAACGTGCGCATGGCCCAAGCCCTGCACGACCATGCCGTCGACGAGGCACTCGTCGCCTGGGTGTCGGGGCGCCAGCTGGTCGGGGTGATGGGCGGACACGCCCAGCAGCGTGGCGAACCGGCGTACGCCGAGGCAGTCCGGCTCGGCAACGGGCTGGCCCAGCACGCCACCGTCGCCACCGGCGGTGGGCCAGGCGCCATGGAGGCCGCCAATCTCGGGGCCTGGCTGGCCGACCCCGCGGACGTCGTACCCGCGCTGGAGGTGTTGTCCCGGCACCCGTCGTTCCGTCCGGACATCGGGGCCTGGGCAGCCGCCGCGTTCGCCGTCCGCCAGCAGTGGCCACACGGTCGGGAGTCGTTGGGCATCCCGACCTGGCACTACGGGCACGAGCCGCCGAACGCCTTCGCCACGGCCATCGCGAAATACTTCCGCAACGCCACCCGCGAGGCCATCCTGCTCCAGCTCTGCGATCGCGGCATCGTGTTCCTGCCGGGTGCCGGCGGCACGGTTCAGGAGATCTTCCAGGACGCGTGCGAGAACTACTACGCCGACGAGTCCTCAGTGGCCCCGATGATCCTGGTCGGCCGGCACTACTGGACCGAGCAGGTGCCCGCCTGGGACCTGCTGCGCGCCCTCGCCCACGGGCGACCGATGGAGTCGCAGGTGCATCTGGTGGACACCGTCGACGAGGCCATCGCCCTCATTGCCTGACGCTCAGGCGCGTGCAGGAATCACTCCAGGGCGGCGAGCTGACCGCAGGCACCATCGATCTCACGCCCGCGAGTGTCGCGGACGGTCGTGGCGATGCCCTTCGCCTCCAGGCGGCGCACGAACTCGCGCTCGTCCTCAGGGTCGCTTGCGGTCCACTTCGAGCCGGGAGTCGGGTTGAGCGGGATCAGGTTGACGTGCACCCAGCCCCAGTCGCCGTACGAGTTGAGCACCTCACCGAGCAGGTCAGCACGCCAGGCCTGGTCGTTGATGCCGCGCATCATGGCGTACTCGATCGACACCCGGCGCTTGGTCACCCGTGCGTAGTCCCAGGCTGCCTCGACGGTCTCGGCGACCGAGGACCGGGTGTTGATCGGGACCAGCTCGTTGCGCAGCTCATCGTCGGGCGCGTGCAGCGACAGAGCGAGCGTCACCGGGATGCCCTCCTCGGTGAGCTGCCGGATCCGCGGCACCAGGCCGACGGTCGACACCGTGACCCCTCGGGCGGACATGCCGAGTCCGGCGGGAGACGGGTCGGTGAGGCGGCGTACGGCGCCGATGACGGCCTTGTAGTTGGCCAGCGGCTCACCCATGCCCATGAAGACGACGTTGGAGACCCGCCCAGGCCCGCCCGGCACCTCGCCGCGAGCCAGCGACCGAGCGCTGGCGACCACCTGTTCCACGATCTCGGCGGTGGACATGTTGCGCTGCAGTCCGCCCTGGCCGGTGGCACAGAACGGGCACGCCATGCCGCAGCCGGCCTGCGAGGAGACGCAGACGGTGGCACGGTCGGGATAGCGCATCAGCACGGACTCCACCAGCGCGCCGTCGAAGAGCTTCCACAGTGTCTTGCGGGTCGTGCCCTTGTCTGCCTCCAAGGTCCGCAGGGGCGTCATCAGGTGGGGCAGCAGCGTCGACACCAGGTCTGCTCGTTGCGCGGCCGGCAGGTCCGTCATCTGGTCCGGGTCGTCGACGAGTCGCGAGAAGTAGTGGGTGGAGAGCTGCTTGGCCCGGAACCCGGGCAGCCCGCCCGCCTCGAGGAGCTCCTTGCGCTCGCCCTCGGTGAGGTCGGCCAGATGCCGCGGCGGCTTGGCGCGGCCGCGCGGTTCGTCGAAGACGAGGGGCAGGAGCTTGGGTGCGTCAGACATGAGGGACCCATTGTCTCCCGGGACCCCCTCGGACGACGAACTCAGCCGGTCTGGCTCGCCGACAGCAGGGCGATGAAGGCGACGCAGACGCCCGCCAGCACGATCAGGGTCACCGCCATCCCGATCAGCATGAAGGCACCGAAGCGGCGGGTCACGGCAGGGATGAGCAGTGCGATGGGCCCGCCCAGGGTGACGATCCCCGTGAACGCCAGGCCGGGGGCGACAAGATCGGGCCACAAGGAGGAGCCGATGCCCACGGTGACCGCCGGGACCACGAACAGCCAGGCCACCCCGGTGAAGAAGCCACCCAGCGACGCCGCGACCTTCGAGCCGGAGCCGGCCTGCTGCGGGTAGGGCGCCGGTTGGTACGGCGCCGGTTGGTAGGCACCCGGCTGGTAGGGCGGCGGCTGGTACGACGGGGGCTGGGACGGCGGCGGCTGGTACGGCGGGGGCGGGCCCCCGTCCGACGTCTCCCCCGGGCCGTCGCGGCCATCCTCGGGGTCTGGTGGCTGCTGACTCATCGTGAACTCATCTCGCAGTCATGCTCACATGTCCGCCGACCGCATCGGCGTACCCACGCCGAGCGGCCCGGACCGCTCAGAGCACCCACAGGACCAGCCCGCCGACACCGGCCAGGCACAGGGCGGCGAGGTAGACCAGCACGATCCGGGTGTCCCCCAGGGCACACCGGGACCGCAACAGACCCGCCCGGCGGGCCTTCCAGTAGCCCAGGAACCCGACCGCAGCGAACACCGCCACGGCCACTGGTCCGAGCAGCCAGCCGAGCAGGGCGACGGTCGCGAAGATGCACAGCCGCAGCGGATCGTAGGGAGCCGCGTCGAGGCCGGCCGAGGGAGTCGGCACCTGTCGAGGGTCGCTCACGACCGACCTCCGGTCGCCGTGGACAGCCGGGTGCGCGACAGCGGCAACCACGCCTGCACCGCGCAGAAGGGGGCGCACTGGTGGGCGTCGGTGAGCTCGTTGACGGTGGCCACGTGCACGCAGCACTGGGTCAGCCGCTCCTCGATCATCGTGTTCATGTCCATGAACGGCTTGACCGTCACGCGCAGCACGCGTTCGCCGAGCATCTGCCGCAGCCGCTTGCGCTGGCCGGGCAGGGTCGAGGACGCCAGCGCGGTGAGGGTCCCGATGCCGAGGTCGCAGTTCTGGCAGATGTCGCGCCAGATCGCACTCATCGAGGGATGGGACAGGGAGGACTGCTCGCTGAGGAGGTCGAGCAGCGAGTCCTTGACGATCGTGCGCATCGCGGCGGGGATGGTGTCGTCGGCGATCCGGTTGGCCAGCAGGTCAGGGTCCAGGTCGAGCCACTGCAGCAGCCGGTCGTGGCCGATCAACCTGGTCAGCGACTGCCAGCTGCCGGCATCGTCCTTGAGCAGGTAGCCCACCGAGCAGCAGTGCGGGTGCGAGCAGGGCAGCGCGGTCAGGTCACGCCAGGTGACGACGCCGGCCGTCTGACCCTCGAGCCGGGCCAGCACCCCGGTGTGGGTGAGCCGGTCGAGTGGGTCGATCGCTCCCGAGCGGCCGCTGCCGAAGACCGGCTGGATGCAGACGCCACCGACGTACGGCGTGTCGAGCGCACGCTTGAGGACTGCACCGATCTCGTCGTCGTTGACCCCGAGCGCCGCGGTCATGGTGAGGGTCGTGAAGATGCCTGCGCCCGAGAGCCGGTCGATGGCGCGGTCCTTGAACCGGCGCAGATCCGCTCCACGGTGGTACGTCGAGGCGTCGGCCGACTCCCCGTCGTACTGCAGGTAGATCTCGACGCGCTCGCGATGCCGGGTCAGCAGGGCGAGCAGCTCGTCGGACTGGGCCACGAGGAGGCCGTTGGTGTTGATGAGCACGCGCACGATCGGACGTTGGGTGACGGCGTCGAGCAGCTCGGCCAGCCAGGGATAGAGCGTGGGCTCCCCACCGGACAGCATGAGGACGTCGATGCGGCCGTTCTCGCGGGCCAGCCGGGTGTCGATCGAGGCGAGCACCTGCTCGAGTGGCGCCAGCGACGCCATCGCCGGGGACGACTCCGCGAAGCAGGTGGGGCACTTGAGGTTGCAGTGGTCGAGGAGGTCCTCGAGCAGGATGCAGGTGTGCTGGGTCTGCATCTCGGGCAGACCGTCGGCGTACGCCGCCGGCACCGGCGCGAAGTTGCCGGTCACGTCCGGTCCGTGCACCTTGGTGGGCGCGGTCCACTGCTCGAGGTAGGTCAGGATCTCGGCCGACTCGTCGTAGAGGGTGCGCACGAGCCCGTGGGTGACGCACCCTCGCTCGAGCCAGACCCTGCCCTCGCGCACGGCGAGCCAGCCCGAGAGCCGCTTCACCTCCGCCAACGGTCGGTCCGGGCGCTCCTCGTGGCACAGCGGACAGAACGCGTTGACGTAGCGGTGGATCCGATCCTCGCGCAGGGGCATCCCGGCGCCTCTCGGCTGACTCATACGACGACCTCGACTGGTGACTCGACGGTGGAACGGTAGGCACCCGAGCGGACCTTCCAGGCGATCCTGAGCAGCACCAGCGGGATGGTCACCAGCAGGAAGAGCTGCGGCCGGCTCAGCCCCATCCAGACGACCTCGTTGCCCCGCACGAACTCGACGAGGAACCGGAACACGCCGTACGCCGCGACGTACCACACGAACGACTCTCCCGGCGGCAGGGACAGGTGGCGCAGCCAGCACCACAGCAGCGTGAACGCCACCAGGTGGAAGACGATCTCGTAGGCGAACGACGGGTGCAGCGCCACCCCGGCGACGGAGTCGGTGGAGGCAGCCTGCTCGGGCGTCAGGGTGATCCCCCACCCGTGGCCCGTGGGGGTGCCCGGCTCCTCGCTGAGGAGGCAGCCGACCCGGCCGACCGCCATCCCGAGCGCCACCGCCGGCGCGAAGAGGTCGCCCGTCCGGATGCGGTAGCCGGTGATCCGCTTGGCGAGGTGGACCCCGAACCAGGCTCCGACGAGTCCCCCCAGGATCGAGCGGTTGCCGTAGAGCCACTGCTCGGTCAGGGAGGCGTTGTCCCGGAGGTCGACGTGCTGCAGCCAGGTGCCGAGCCGCATGAAGATCGCACCCCCCACCAGGGCGCCGAGGACCACGTAGACCAGGCGCTCGTCGCTCTGCCCACGTCGTCGCATCTCGAGCAGGAACACGACGGCTGCCGCCACCACCCCGAGAGCCACGAACAGCTCGTGGGTCGGGACCGGTCCGAGGGTGGGCACCATGGCGCCACCTTCTCACGCGTGGCTGGGCGCGGGTGCTTGTCGGGGGCGCGCCGGAGGGTCAGGCTGTGGACATGGAGGTCCGGTTCATCGATGCGTCCGGGGCACATCCACGACAGCCGGACGACGTCGTGGAGCTGTTCGCCCACGACGACGGGTTCTTCTGGATCGACATCCCCGTCTGGAGTGCCGACAGCGAGGCCTTCCTGTCAGCTCTCGGCTGTCACCCGCTCGTGCTGGAGGCCTGCCGGCAGCGCAACTACATCCCGACCGTGCACAGCTATGAGGACCACGCCTTCATCACGACCCAGTCCCCGATGCTGGGGGTCGGGGGCCACGTGCACCTGCTGGAGCTCGACCAGATCATCGGCCACCACTACCTGGTGACCGTGCACGGCCCGCTGAACCCGGACCTGGACCCGATCCACGGCCAGGTCGAGACCGACTCGGCGCTGCGCAGGATGGCGGAGGGGAGGTTCCGGCCGACCTCGCCGGCAGCACTCTCCTACGCCATCACCTCCGCCGTGGCGCGTCGGCAGAGCAAGGTGATCACGCAGGTGGCCGAGAAGCTGCCCGGCCTGGAGAAGCACGTCATGTCCTCACAGCTCCGCGACCCCGAGAGGCTGCTGGAGCACATGTTCCTGATCCGGCACGAGCTGATCACCGCGCGGACGACCGCCGCCCAGTGCCACGACGTGTGGCACCGGATGTCGCGCATCCGTGGGCTGGTCGACGACGACGACGCCCGCCTTGCCGAGGACGCCGCCGACCAGTTCGATCGCGTGCGCTCGATGGCCGACGGCGAGGCCCAGTTCCTCTTCGGGGTGATCGAGCTCTACCAGACCAAGGTGCACACCAAGATGACCGTCGCCATGGAGCGCCTGGCGGTGATCGCGGCCGTCACGCTGCCCATCACCGCGATCGCGTCGATCCTCGGGATGAACGTGATCGTGAACGACGAGACGAAGTACGGCGAGCTGTTCGTCTCGGTCTCGCTCATGCTGGTCATCAGCCTCACGCTGCTGCGCTGGGCCCGCCGTCAGGGCTGGTGGTAGCCCGTGGTGGGACCTGAGCGCCTGGGCCGGTTCTCGGAGCAGGGTGTCACCGAGCGCGCGGCTCTCGACGCCCTGCTCGACTCCCAGTGGGCCGGCGTGCTGTCGACTGTCGTCGAGGGCAAGCCGCTCGCCGTACCCATGCTCTACGCGCGCGTCGGGGACGCCGTCATCCTGCACGGCTCCACCGGGGCGGGAGCCCTGCGCCACGTGGCAGCGGGATCGCCGGCCGTGCTGACGGTGTTCGCACTCGACGCCCTGGTGGTCGCCCCCACCACCTTCGAGTCGTCGGTGAACTACCGCTCGGCCACCATCCGGGGCTCGCTGCAGGTCAGTCGGCAGAAGACCGCCACCCTCGACCTGTTCTCCGAGCGCCTCCTCCCGGGGCGCACCAGCGAGGTCCGTGCGAGTAGCGCCAAGGAGCTGGCCGCGTCGCTGGCGATGACGCTGGCCATCGAGCCCGACAACTGGTTGCTCAAGGTCGCCGACGACTGGCCCACGACCCCGGAGGAGTCCGACGCCTCCCCCGACGTCTGGAGCGGCCTGGTGCCCTTGCGGACCGTGCTGGAGCCCGCCGTGCCGGCGCCCTGGGCCGAGCACCTCGCGATTCCCGAGTCGGTACGCCGCCTCACCGAGCCGCCGACGTCATCATGATGGGTCGCCGGGCCACCGCGTCTGCTCAGAAGACGAGGTAGTGCAGCAGCAGCCAGATCGGGGCCACGGTCGCGAGCAGTGAGTCGAGGCGGTCCATCAGCCCTCCGTGACCGGGGATGACCTGGGACATGTCCTTGATGCCGAGGTCGCGCTTGATGACCGACTCGCACAGGTCTCCGAGGGTCGCCATCACCACGGCGATCAGACCGAGCGCCACCCCGACCCACCAGTCACCCTCGAGCAGCCACACCACGAGCCCGACGCCGGCGGCGACACAGAACACCAGCGACCCGGCGAAGCCCTCCCACGACTTCTTCGGGGAGATCACGGGAGCCATCGGGTGCTTGCCGAAGCTGACCCCGGCGATGTAGCCGCCGATGTCGGAGGCGATGGTGACCAGGATGAAGACGATGATCGCCTTCACCCCGTCGTCCCAGCGCTCGAAGCCGGTCGACCCCCCTTCAGCCAGGAGCAGGGCGACGAACGAGCCCAGGAACGGCACGTAGACGAGGGTGAAGACCGACGCGGTGGCGTTCTTGACGTAGCCGTCGATGCCGCGGCGCAGCAGCCACAGCATGATCACCAGTGCGCTGACCGCGGTAGCGGTCACCAGGGCGGGGGCACCGTAGAAGTAGGCCACCACGACCATGATCACGCCGCCGGCCATCAGCGGCTGCTCCGGCAGGTCGATGCCCTTGGCCAGGAACCCCTTGCGCAGCTCCCACACGGCCACGACGACGGCGATCGCGACGATCACCATGAAGGCGGTCTTGTAGAAGAACAGGGAGGCAGCGATGGCGGCGAGCAGCGCGACCGCGGAGCCGATGGCGGCGGGGAGGTCTCGTCCGGCGCGACCGTGGTTCTGCTGCGGCGCCGGGACGGGGGGTGTGGTGGTCATGGGAGACGGCGCTCAGACCTCGAGCAGCTCGGCTTCCTTGTGCTTGAGCATGTCGTCGATGGCGTCGGTGTGCTTCTTGGTCATGGCGTCGAGGCGCTTCTCGGCGCCGGACACGTCGTCCTTGCCGACCTCGCCGTCCTTCTCCAGCTTCTCGAGGCCCTGCTTGGCGGTACGCCGCACGTTGCGCACCGACACCTTGCCGTCCTCCGCCTTGCCGCGAGCCATCTTGATGTACTCCTTGCGGCGTTCCTCGGTGAGCTCGGGGAACACGCAGCGCAGGATCTTGCCGTCGCTGGCTGGGTTGACGCCCAGGTCGGAGTCGCGCACCGCCTTCTCGATCGCCGCCAACGCACTCTGGTCGTAGGGCGAGATCAGGATGATCCGGGCCTCGGGAGCGGTGAAGGTGGCCAGCTGCTGCAGCGGGGTCGGCGTACCGTAGTAGTCGGCCGTGATCTTGCTGAACATGCTCGGCGTCGCGCGGCCGGCGCGGATCGCGGCGAAGTCCTCACGGGTGGACTCGACCGACTTGCCCATCTTCTGATCGGCCTCGCTGAGGGTTTCGTTGATCACTGCTGCTCCTTGGTTGTGATGCTCATCAGTCCCACGTTAGGGCACGCGCCGTCAGGCGCTGACGAGCGTGCCAATCTTCTCACCCTGGACGATGCGCAGGATGGCACCCTCCTCCTGCATGCCGAACACGATCAGCGGCAGCTTGTTCTCCATGCACAGCGCGAACGCCGTCGCGTCGGCGACCTTGAGACCCTTCTGCAAGGCGTCGGCGAAGGTCAGCTCGTCGATCTTGGTCGCTGTCGGATCCTTGCGCGGGTCGGCCGTGTAGACGCCGTCGACCCCGTTCTTGCCCATCAGCACGACCTCGCAGTGAGTCTCCAGCGCCCGCTGCGCGGCGACCGTGTCGGTCGAGAAGAACGGCATCCCGGCGCCCGCCCCGAAGATGACCACGCGTCCCTTCTCGAGGTGGCGGATCGCTCGCCTCGGGATGTAGGGCTCGGCGACCTGCCCCATCGTGATGGCGGTCTGGACCCTGGTCTCGATGCCTTCCTTCTCCAGGAAGTCCTGCAGGGCCAGACAGTTCATCACGATGCCGAGCATGCCCATGTAGTCGGCGCGTGCGCGGTCCATGCCCCGCTGCTGGAGCTCAGCCCCGCGGAAGAAGTTGCCGCCGCCGGTCACGATCGCGACCTGCACACCGGTGCGCGCCACGATCGCGATCTCCTTGGCGATCTTCTGGACCACGTCGGGGTCGACACCGACCTTGCCGCCACCGAACACCTCACCGGAGAGCTTGATCAGGACGCGTTTGTAGGCGAGCACGTGGGATTCCTTCCAGCTGAAGCACGGGTGGGGGCAAAGCAGAAGGCCGGTTCGAGGATCGTTGTCTGATCCATCGAACCGGCCTCCTCGTGTCTGTGGCGAACCTAGCGGGTCAGGCTCCGACCTCGAAACGAGCGAACCGCTTGAGCGTCACACCGGCGTCGTCGAGGACCGCCTTCACCGAGCGCTTGCTCTCGACCACCGACGCCTGCTCCAGCAGGACGGTGTCCTTGAAGAAGCCGTTCAGGCGACCCTCGGTGATCTTCGCGATCGCCTGCTCGGGCTTGCCCTCCTCACGGGAGGTCGCCTCCGCGATCTCGCGCTCCTTGGCGACGACCTCGGCCGGCACCTCGTCACGGGTGAGGTACTTCGGACGCATCGCAGCCACCTGCATGGCGGCCGCGCGAGCGGCGTCGGCGTTGTCACCGGCGTACTCGACCAGCACCCCCACGGCGGGCGGCAGGTCAGCCGCGCGCTTGTGGAGGTAGACCACGCTCGGGCCGTCGAAGTAGGCGACCCGACCGAGCTCGATCTTCTCGCCGATGGTCATCGCCATGTTGGCGACGACCTCGCCGACGGTCGAGTCGCCGAGGGCGACTGCCTTCAGCGTCTCGGGGTCTCCGGCGTGCGCAGCGTCCGCGGCGTCCGCGATCTGCTGGGCGGTCGCCACGAAGTCGTCGTTCTTGGCCACGAAGTCGGTCTCGCAGTTGAGCTCGACCAGCGCGCCACCGGAGGTGGCGACCAGACCGGCCGTCGCCTCACGGCTCTCGGCGCGCTCGCCGGCCTTCTTGCCCAGCTTGATGCGGAGCACCTCGACGGCCTTGTCCAGGTCGCCATCGGTCTCGTCGAGCGCCTTCTTGCAGTCCATCATGCCGGCGCTGGTGAGCTCACGGAGCTTCTTGACGTCGGCGGCGGAGAAGTTCGCCATTGTCCTTCTTCCTCGAAAGTGGGTGGTTGTCGACCGGAGTCGTTCAGGCCTTGATCTCGGCGTTGACGAAGCCAGCGGCCTCGGCTGCCTCGACGGTGCTGAACCACACCTCGGCCTTGGTGCGACCGAACCAGGGGCTGGTGGGGGCGTGGAACTTCATCGAGTCGGCGTTGCCCTTGATCTCGAAGCCCTCGGGAGCCGAGCCGTCCTCGAGCGGAGCGGCAGAGCCCTCGCCGTACGGCGCGGCAGACGTCTCGGTGGCGACCTCAGCCGCGGCCTCGACGGGAGCCTCGGTCTCGAGCGTCTCCTCGGCCGGGGCCTCGGAGTCGACGTCGGCCAGCGGCTTGATCTCGGCTGCCTCGGGAGCAGTCTCAGCCTCGGGAGCGACCTCAGCCTCGGGAGCAGCCTCGGCCTGAGCCTCGGGAGCGGCCTCAGCCTCGGGAGCGACCGGGGCCTCAGCGGCGACCGGAGCCTCGGGGGCGACCGGGGCGGCAGCCTCGGCAGGCGCCTCGGTGGCAGGCGCGTCGGTGGCAGGCGCGTCGGTGGCAGGCGCGTCGGTGGCAGGCGTCGCAGCGGCCTCGGTGGCCGCACCGGTCTCGAGGAGCTCGCGCTCCCACTCGGCCAGCGGCTCAGCGGCGCCGGCCTCGGCACCCTCGGTCTTGACACCCGAACGGGCGATGAGACCTTCGGCGACGGCGTCGGCGACCACGCGGGTCAGCAGGCCGACGGCGCGGATGGCGTCGTCGTTGCCGGGGATCGGGAAGTCGACCAGGTCGGGGTCGCAGTTGGAGTCCAGGATGCCGATGATCGGGATGCGGAGCTTGCGCGCCTCCTCGACGGCGAGGTGCTCCTTGTTGGTGTCGACGATCCACACCGCGGAGGGCGTGCGGGTCATCTCACGGATGCCGCCCAGGGTCTTCTCCAGCTTGTCGCGCTCGCGCTTCATCTGGAGGAGCTCCTTCTTCGTGCGGCTGCTGCCGGCCACGTCGTCGAAGTCGACCTCGTCAAGCTCCTTGAGGCGGTTGATCCGCTGGTGCACCGTCTGGAAGTTGGTGAGCATGCCGCCCAGCCAGCGCTGGTTGACGTAGGGCATCCCGACGCGCATGGCCTGCTCGGCGATCGCTTCCTGGGCCTGCTTCTTGGTGCCGACGAACATCACGGTGCCGCCCTTGGCGACGGTCTCCTTGACGAACGCGTAGGACCGGTCGATGTAGGCCAGCGACTGCTGGAGGTCGATGATGTAGATGCCGTTGCGCTCGGTCATGATGAAGCGCTTCATCTTCGGGTTCCAGCGACGGGTCTGGTGACCGAAGTGAACGCCGCTCTCGAGGAGCTGGCGCATGGTGACGACTGCCATGGTGTGTCTTCCTGGTTCTGTGGCCGCGCACCGTCGATGTCCGCCTTGACTCCTGGTGGAGAGGCAGACCGGTGGTGAGACCATCGGTTGTTTTCAGTTCCACAGCAGACGGGTGCCTGCTGCCCTGACGCCGCGCGCGAGCCGACCCGACCAACGGTCAGGACTGAGGCTCGTCGCCCACGGGTGGTCGCACCCACCAGGTGGATGCGTCGTGGTCTGCGGACGTGCGTAGTCAGCCCCGGAGGGCTGCTGGACTGAGCGTACTCGAAGCCCCTGCCGCTCACCAATCGAGGTGCGCTCCCACCAGCCCGGTCACGGCGCACAGTTCGGCCCGTCAGCAGTGTGCTCCACAGGCGGCCGCCCACTCCTCACCTGCACCCCGAGCGCGGGCCAACCTGTGGTCATGAGCTCTCCGGTCCGTCAGGTCATCGCCCTGCGCCGCCCCGCTGTCGTCTCGCTCGTGACCCTGGTCGCGACCTGGGCCCTCGGGGCACCCACCTCAGCCGCGCCTCCAGGTGCCGATCCCGTAGGAGTGTGGCCGCTGACGCCGCAACCCAACGTCGTTGCCGGCTTCGACCCGCCGGACGACCCTTTCGGCGCTGGCCACCGCGGTGTCGACCTCGCCGGAACGGCCGGTCAGCGGGTGCGCTCGGCCATGGCCGGGAGGATCACCTTCGCCGGTCGGATCGCCGGACGTGGCGTCGTCGTCGTCGAGCACGGCGGCTCCCGCACCACCTACGAGCCCGTCACCCCTCTGGTGGATCTCGGGGCCGAGGTCGACGCGGGCCAGCCCATCGCGAGGTTGGACCTGGTCGGCTCACACTGCTTCCCGGCCGCCTGTCTGCACTGGGGATGGCTGCGCGACACGACCTACCTCGACCCGCTCGCGCTGGTGGGTGGTGGCCCGGTGAGGCTGCTTCCCCTCGCGCTCGGCCCGGCCCCGGCGTAGGGAGCCGCCGGTCCCTCCCGGCAGGATGGTCGGGTGCCGATCGCCGTGAAGCGTGCCCCGTTGGCACTGCTGGTGGTGGCGATCGTGTCGCTGTCGTTCAACCTGAGACCGGCTGCGGTGAGCGTGGGGCCGGTCCTGCACGACATCAGGAGCGGTCTCGGGATGTCGCCCACCCAGGCGGGCGTGCTCACCTCGCTCCCGGTGCTGGCGTTCGCCGTCTTCGGCGCGCTGGCGCCGCGAGCCGCCCGCCACCTCGGTGTCCACCGCACGTCGTTCCTCGCGCTCCTGAGCGTGGTGCTCGGGCTCGCCCTCCGCTCGTGGACCTCGTCAGTCGGCCTGTTCCTGGTCTTCTCGGTGGTCGCGCTCGCCGGCATGGCGACCGCGAACGTCTTGCTGCCCTCGCTCATCAAGGTGCACTTCGCAGACCGGGTCGGCCTGTTGACGGCCGCCTACACCACCGCGCTGTCGGTGGGCCTGACGATGGCCTCCATCCTCACGGTGCCGTTGTCCCATGCCTTCGGTTCCTGGCGCTGGGGGCTGCTCGTCTGGGCTGGCACGGCCGCCCTCGCCGCTCTGCCCTGGGTCGCCCTGCTGCGCGAGGACAGCTCGGGCCCCGTCGCGCCCGACGAGGCGCCGCGCACCGTGACCCTGGGTGACGTCGCGCGCACCCGGCTGGGTTGGGCGATGGCGATCTGTTTCGGGTTGCAGTCCCTGGAGGCGTACGCCGTCTTCGGCTGGTTCGCCCAGCTGTTCCAGGACTCCGGCTTCACCAGCACGACGGCCGGGCTGCTCCTGGGCGTGATCACCGGCATCTCGATCCCGGTCGCCTTCTTCGCACCTGGCCGGGCTGCGGGCATGCGCAACCAGAGCGGGCTGTTCCTCGGACTGATCGCGGCCTACGTGGTCGGCTACCTCGGGTTGCTGTTCGCTCCGGTGGCCGGCGCCTGGGCCTGGGCGGCGCTGGTGGGGATCGGGACCGGGGTGTTCCCGGTGATCCTCACCCTGATCGGACTGCGGGCCCGCACCGAGGCCGGCACCGCAGCCCTGTCGGGGTTCACCCAGTCGGTCGGCTACCTGATCTCGGCCGTGGGACCGTTCGGCATGGGCTACCTCTACGAACGCACCGGCGGCTGGACGGTGCCACTGCTCTGCCTGCTGGGCCTGCTGGTTCCCCTGGCCGTGGCGGCGGTCTACGTCTCGCGACCGCAGCAGATCGAGGATCAGCTCGCCTCGTGACGATCAGGCGCGAGGGTGGGCCTGCTGGTAGGCCTTGCGCAGCCGATCGGTGGTGACGTGGGTGTAGAGCTGGGTCGTGGCGAGCGAGGCGTGTCCGAGCAGCTCCTGGACGCTGCGCAGGTCGGCTCCGCCCTCGAGCAGATGGGTGGCGGCCGTGTGGCGCAGCCCGTGTGGCCCGATGTCCGGTGCCCCGGGGACGTCGGCGATGCGCCGGTGCACCAGGCGTCGTACGGCACGCTGGTCGATGCGCTGACCGCGGGCGCCGAGGAACAGTGCCGGCCCGGAGCCCTCGATCCGCAGCAGCGGGCGTCCCTGCTGCAGCCACTGCTCCAACGATCTCGCCGCCGGGGCGCCGAAGGGCACCGTCCGCTCCTTGCGTCCCTTGCCCAGGACCCGGACGACGTTGCGTCCGTGGTCGAGGTCGTCGATGTCGAGACCACAGAGCTCACCGACCCGGATGCCGCTGGCGTAGAGCAGCTCGAGCATGGCCACGTCGCGGAAGCCGATCGGCGTCCCGTCGTGCGCGATCTCGGCCGCGGCGTCGATCAGGAGTCGCGCCTCGTCGGTGCGCAGCACAGCCGGGAGCGGCTGGTGTCCTCTGGGCGAGGAGAGCAGGGCACCGGGGTCGCGGGCGGCTCGACCGGTGCGCACCAGCCAGGCCGTGAACACGCGGGCTGCCGTGCCTCGTCGTGCCATCGTCGTGCGCGACTTGCCCGTGGTCTGTTGCAGCGCGAGCCAGCTGCGCAGCGTGCGGAGGTCGAGGTCGCCGACATCCTGGTGCCCCATCCGGGCGGCGTGGGTGAGCAGACTGGTGAGGTCGCCGACGTAGGCGCGGACGGTGTGGGCGGACAGGTCCCGTTCGGAGGTCAGGTGGCGCTCGTAGTCACCGAGCGAGCGGGCCATCGCCTCGGGCAGCTCGTCCTCGCCTGCGTTGTCGCCCATCACCCGAGTCTAGGAACCCACGGGGCCGCGGCTCTCAGGCTCGCCGGGCCGGCCGGCAATCCCGACAGCATCAGCCGCCGACCGCGCCCTGGTCTCAGTCGCGCAGCGCCGCCCGACCGAGCGTCCACCCTCCCTCCGCTCGGGTGACGAGGTCGGCGGCGTGGAGCCGAGTGAGGGTCCGCGCGACCTCGATCAACCCCACCCCGGACGTGCGGGCGATCGACTCGACGCCGGCGGCGCGAGCGACCGGGACGGCATCGAGAACCTGAGCCTCACGCTGACTGAGGCGGTCACGGGCCCGGGCCGGGCCCAGGGGGTCGTCACGGAGATGGTCTCCGGCGACTCCCACGGCCTCGAGCACCTCGTGCCCGTTCGTCACCAGCATCGCCGCGCCTGACCGGATGAGGTGGTGCACACCCTCGGACTGGGCACTGGTGACCGGGCCGGGTGTGCCGAGCACGATGCGGTTGAGTCGTTCGGCCCAGTTGGAGGTGTTCAGCGCTCCACTGCGCACCGCCGCCTCGACCACGACCGTCGCCCTGCTCAGCGCTGCGATGATGCGGTTGCGGCTGAGGAACCGCACCCGCATCGGTGCGCAGCCAGGTGCGGCCTCGGACACCACGGCACCGTGGCGGGCGAGGTGCTCGATCAGGTCGCGATTGGCGGCGGGGTAGATGCGGTCGGCGCCACACGCGAGCACGGCGACCGTCCTGCCGTCGCCGGACAGCGCTCCCCGGTGGGCTGCCTGGTCGATGCCGATGGCCGCGCCGGAGACCACGGGGACGTCCGCCCGGGCGAGGGTGACGGCGATCTCCCTGGCCAGGAACGCCCCGTAGGAGCTCGCCTCTCGCGCCCCCACCACGGCCACCGATCCCGTGAGGTCGTCGAGCCGGGCGGGTCCGCGCACCCAGAGCCCGACCGGGACCCCTCCCCTGTTCTGGAGCGGCTCCACCCCGGCCAGGTCGTCGAGTCCGCTGGGCCACTCGGCGTCGCCCGGGATCACGAAACGCAGGCCCTTGCGGGCAGCGGCAGCCAGCTCGGCCTCCGGATCGAGGCTGGCGAGGCGGGCCGCGACGTCGGTGTGCAGCCCGGCCAGATCGCGCTCCCCGGCGAGCAGCCGGTGCAGCCTGACCGCCCCGAGGTCCGTCACCAGGTCACCGAGCCGGGGCTCGCCGGGCTCCGTCAGTCGGCTGAGGGCGGCTCGGGCCAGACGCTCCTCGTCGGAGCTCATCCGGCTCGTCGGCGGGTGAGCGTGGTCAGCAGCAGTGGCTCCCCCATCCGCAGCCGCAGCGCGACGTCCAGCTCCTCCAGCGCGGGCACCTCGACCCCGTGCAGGTCCGCGACGGTCCAGGCGAGCCGATGCACCCGGGTGGCGCCTCTGCGCGTCACCCGACCCAGCTGGAGCTCGCGATCGAGCTGCCTGGCCGCCGGTGGCTGGAGCGGCCAGCGCTCACTCAGGACGGGGCCTGGTGCCTGAGCGTTGGTCCGCCAGTGCAGCCCGCGGTAGCGGGCCCGCTGGCGCTCACGGGCCTGCTCCACCCTGGCCCGGACGACCGCGCTGGACTCCGGCACCGCCAGCGGATCGAGACCCTCGGAGGGGTCGAGGGGTTCGACGTGGCGGGTGATGTCGATGCGGTCGGCCATCGGGCCGGCGACCCGCCGGCGGTAGGTGCGTCGCTGCACCTCGGGGCAGTCGCAGGTGCTGAGATGCACCGAGGCGCGGTAGTTGCCGCACGGGCAGGGGTTGCACGCGAACACGAACATGCCGCGGGCCGGGTAGGTCGCCGACTCCTCGCCCCGGCCGATCGTCACCTCTCCGCTCTCGAGTGGCTGGCGCAGCGCCTCGATGATGTCGCTGCTGAACAGGGGGAACTCGTCGAGGAACAGCACTCCGCAGTGCGCTCGGCTGACCTCGCCGGGTCGCACCTTGCCGGCCCCGCCGCCGAGCACGCTCGCGCGGGTGGAGGACGAGTGTGGAGCCGAGAAGGGGGGTCGGACCGCCAGGTCGGCGCCGGGCTGCAGGATGCCTGCGAGCGAGTGGATGGCTGCGAGCTCCAGGGCCTCCTCGGTGTCGAGGTCGGGCATGATGCCGGGAATGCGCTCAGCCAGGGTGGTCTTGCCGGAGCCCTTCGGACCGCTGAGCATCAGGTGGTGTCCGCCCGCAGCTGCCACCTCGAGCGCGTAGCGAGCGTCGTCCATGCCCTGGACGTCGGACAGGTCGACCTCGTCGACCCGGGTCTCACCCCGCCAGGCGAGCAGTCTGCTCCCGGACACGGGGTCCACGGGTGGGGCCTCCGGCCAGGGCGCTCCCGACAGGTGCGCCACCGCCTGGCCCAGCGACCGCAGGCCCACCACCTCCATGCCCGGAACCATCGCGGCCTCCCGGGTCTGGGACTCGGGCACGAAGACCCGACGCACCCCACGGCGGGCGGCAGCCATCGTCATCGGGAGGACCCCCGGCACCGGTCGCAACCGGCCGTCGAGCGTCAGCTCACCGATGAAGACCGTGCCGTCCAGGACGCTCCGCCCGAGCCGCTCGCCGTCAGCCGCCGCCACGATGGCCAGCGCCATCGCGAGATCGAAGTGTGGGCCGGACTTGGGTACGTCGGCCGGCGACAGCAGGATCGTCACCCGTCGGGTGGCCGGCCAGGTGAGACCGCTGTTCTGGATGGCCATCCGACAGCGGTCGCGTCCCTCGTTGATCGCCGCGTCGGGGCGACCCACCAGCGTCGTGCCGACGAGGCCGGCCGAGACGTCGACCTGGACGTCGACGAGGTGGCCCACGGCGCCTTGCAACGTGATGGTGCGCGCGGTCGCGAAGGGCATGTCAGCCGATCCCCCTCACGTGCTCGACCTCGGACGGCCCCCGGGGCGGGCGCAGGACGCCGACCATGTCGATGCGCACCTCGGACACACGCAGCTCATGAGCGGCGAGCCAGTGAGCCGCCAGCCGCCTCAGCCGCGCCAGCTTGGCCTCGGTCACGGCCTCCAGCGGCGAGCCGTAGCGGGTGGAGCTGCGGGTCTTGACCTCACACACCACCAGCGCGTGGCCGTCCCTCAGGACCAGGTCGATCTCTCCCGCGGGGCAGCGCCAGTTGCGGTCGAGCAGCACCATGCCCCGACCGGTCAGATGGTTGGCGGCGAGCGTCTCGCCGTACTGCCCGAGGGCTTGCTTGCCCGCTTGAGTCGTCATCGAGCACCTCCTGCGCCGACCCTCTCCCGGGCCTGCGACACTCGGCGGACGTCCGGGGCGAGGCTGTGCACAAGCACCCTCGGCTGCTCGCCTGTTCACGGGAACCGGGCCGGCCACGACTGCCGTCACGCCGTTTGGTGTCAGGGCCGGTCCGGGGTCCACACTGGTCCCGCCATGGCCGAGAGCAACGAGACCTACCAGACCCTGGACCTGTCACTGCGGGTCGGCGAGCTCCTCCTGTCCTCCGGCGCCGGCGCGGCCGACGTCGCCGCGCAGATGCTCAATGTGGCCTACGCGTGCGGGCTGCGCCGGGTGACCGCGGACGTCACGTTCACCGAGCTGGCGATGAGCCACCAGCCGCACTACGACCAGCCCGCGCTGATCCAGCTGCGCCAGGTGCGACACCGAGACATCGACTACGGCGACCTGACCCTGGTCGACCACCTCATCCGCGACGTCACCGAGGGCAGCTGCACCCGCGAGGAGGCCAGTGCTCGGCTCGCCCGGATCGTCTCCTCGGGCCATCAGCTGCCGCGGTGGGCGGTCACCCTCGGCTACGGGCTGATGGGAGCCGGAGTCGGCCTGATGCTGGGCGGTTCCGCGGTCGTGACCGCGGTGGCGTTCGTGGCCGCCGTCGCCATCGACCTCACCCAGCGTCAGCTCACCCGTCATCGGCTGCCGGCCTTCTACCAGCAGGTCGCCGGCGGCATGGTCGCGACCCTGATCGCCTCGGGAGTCGCCGCCACCGGCGTCGACGCCAATCCCAGCCAGGTCGTCACCGCGAGCATCATCCTGCTGCTCTCCGGGGTGAACTTCATGGGCGCGATCCAAGATGCCCTCATCGGCTACCCCCTGACCGCGGGCGCGCGGATCCTGGAGGCGATCCTGGCCACCTCCGGGGTCATTGCCGGGGTGAGCGGCGGTCTCAGCGTGGCCCGGGTGCTGCAGATCGACTTCGGCGAGCTCGACCCTGGCGCCTTCAGCCTCTCCGACCTGCCGCTGATGGCGCTCGGCGGCGCGATCTCTGCCGCCGCCTTCGCCTTCGCCTCCTACGCCCCCTACCGCGCGCTGCTGCCGATCGCGGCCACCGGGGCGGTGGCCACCACGCTCTACGGCCTGGTCCTCGAGCGTGACCTGGGCGTCGCCTGGGCATCGGCCACCGGCGCCCTGCTGGTGGGGCTGGTCAGCTATTCGGTCGCGGGGCGGGTGCGGGTGCCGGCCCTGATCATCGTGGTCTCAGGCGTGGTTCCCCTGCTGCCCGGCCTGTCGATCTTCCGTGGCCTCGCCCAGCTCGCGGAAGGCTCCGAGGCGGGCCTGCTGTCGATGGTCAGCGCCGCGGCGGTGGCGATCGCGCTGTCCTCGGGCGTGTTCCTCGGCGAGTACATCGCCCAGCCGCTCAAGCGTGAGGCTCGACGACTCGAGAGCCGGCTCGCCGGCCCGCGGATGGTCGGCCCGTTCCACGTCCGGCCGGCACGCAAGCGCCGCAGCGTGACCTGACCAGGCAGCTCAGGCCTTGGGCGGGTCGATGTCCTGCGGGCTGAGCTCCTCGACGTTGACGTCCTTGAACGTCAGCACCTTGACGTTCTTGGCGAACCTGGCCGGGCGGTACATGTCCCACACCCAGGCATCGGTCATCGACACCTCGAAGAACACGTCACCGGCCTCCGTGCGCGCCTTCACGTCGACCTGGTTGCACAGGTAGAACCGACGGTCGGTCTCGACGACGTACTTGAAGATCGCGACGACGTCTCGGTATTCGCGGTAGAGGTTGAGCTCCATCTCGGTCTCGTACTTCTCGAGATCCTCGGCACTCATCGCGACTCCTCAGTCCAGGTGGTTCCGGTCGACTCGACCACCGAGTCATTCTGCACAGTCTCGAGCGGCTCGAGGCCCTCGGCCCGCCGTACGTTCACGAAGCGCCTGCGATGGATCTCGCACGGACCGTGAGCGGTGAGGGCCGCGGAGTGCACATCGGTGATGTATCCCTTGTGCGTCTTGAAATCGTACGCCGGGTAGCGGGCGTCGAGGCCGACCATGATGCGGTCCCTGGTCACCTTGGCCAGCACCGAGGCTGCCGCGACGCAGGCGGCCACCCGGTCCCCCTTCCAGACGGCGAGTCCGGGGGTGCCCAGACCGTCGACGGGGAACCCGTCGGTGAGGACGTAGCCCGGCTTGAGGTCGAGCAGGGCCACCGCCCGGCGCAGGGCCTCGATGTTGGCGACGTGCATGCCGAGCCGGTCGCACTCGTCGGGTTCGACGACCACCACCGACCAGGCGAGCGCGCGGCGCACGATCTGGGTGTAGCACCGTTCACGGGCCTTCTCCGTGAGCAGCTTGGAGTCCGCCAGCCCGGGGATCGCACCCGCCTTGCCGTCGGCGAGGATGGCGGCGCCGGCGACCAGCGGCCCGGCGCAGGCTCCCCGTCCAGCCTCGTCGACGCCCGCGATCGGCGCGAGGCCGTTGCGGCGCAGGGCTCGCTCGAAGCCGTAGAGACCGGCGTCGCGACGCAGGGTGACGCCTCGCGGAAGGTCACTCATCACAGGTCACCGGGCGGATCATTGCGGATCGGGGAGGTCCTCGAAGGTCGCGGGCCGCTTGATCCAGCCGAAGTGGTCGCGCGGCCAGACCAGCACGAACACCTTGCCGACCACGAGCTTGACCGGCACGAAGGTGGGGCCTGGGTTCTTGAGGTGGTAGGAGGAGTCGGCGGACATGTCGCGATGGTCACCCATCACGAAGAGCTTGCCCGCTGGCACCGGGCCGGCCTTCCAGTCGCGCTGGCACCGGGGCGAGACCATGGGGCCGTTGCAGTCGGCGGCGTTCTTGAGATAGGGCTCGTCGAGGGGCACGCCGTTGACGCTGATGCGGCCCTGGTCGTCACAGCACACGATGGTGTCGCCGGCCACGCCGATGACCCGCTTCACGAGGTGGCCGCCCGAGGGGTAGAGACCGATCTTCTCCAGGCCCTTCTGGAAGATGCTCGACGGCGCGTTGGACTCGGAGGGGTCCAGCCAGTCGCCGGGATCCTTGAAGACGACCACGTCGCCGCGCTCCGGCGAGGAGGAGCCCCAGTAGGACCACTTCTCGACCAGGATCCGGTCGTTCTTGACCAGGCCGGGCTCCATCGACTCCGACGGGATGTAGAACGCCTGCACGAAGAAGGCCTTGATCACCACGGCGAGGACCAGGGCGACCGCGAGCAGCAGGAGCGACTCCTGCCAGACGGGCAGGTGCTTCTTGCCGGCCTTCTTGGCGGCCCGCCGCTCGGCACGGGTGGCGGAGTGAGCCGAAGGGGTGCCCGACTCCGTCGCGACGGGTTCGACCCCGTCTGCTGGCGGGTCGCGGTCGTCGATACTCACGCGGGAGAGCCTACTGATCCGTCGGTTGGCAACGTGCTCAGCCCCCGTCGAGGTCGGCGAAGGTGGCGGGCCGCTTGATCCAGCCGGCATGTCCGAGCGGCCAGGCCAGCACGAACACCTTGCCGACCACGCGGTGGACGCGCACGTACTCGTGGCCCTTGACGCACTCGGTCTCGTTCTCCCGGCACATGTGCACCGTGGAGTCGCCGGAGTCGTCGCGGTGGTCGCCCATGACGAAGATGCGGTGCGGAGGGACGGGCCCGGCACTCCACTGGCAGCCGATCATCGGGCCGTTGCAGGAGGCGTCGTTCTTGAGATAGGGCTCGTCGAGGGGTATGCCGTTGACGCTGATGCGGCCCTGGTCGTCACAGCAGACGATGGTGTCCCCGGCGACCCCGATGACCCGCTTCACCAGGTGGCCGGTTGCCGGATAGAGCCCCACCTTCTCCAGTGCGGCGCGGAGGAAGCCCGGCTCCTTGTCGTCGTCGGGCAGCCAGCCGCCGGGGTCCTGGAACACGACCACGTCGCCACGCTGGGGCTCCCCTGAGCCCCAGTAGGACCACTTCTCGACGAGGATCCGGTCGTTGTCGACCAGGCCGGGCTCCATCGACTCCGAGGGGATGTAGAACGCCTGCACGAAGAACGACTTGACGACCACCGCGAGCACCAGGGCGATCCCGAGCATCAGGACCGACTCCTGCCACACCCGGAGGTGGAAACGCGAAGACCGCGACCCGCGACCGGAGGATTCCTCGGTCTCGGTGTCGCGGTCCTCGATGGTCACGGCCGAAGCCTAACCAGCGCGCGGGAGCTCAGAGCTCGCGACGCTCCTTGATCTTGGCTGCCTTGCCGCGCAGGTTGCGAAGGTAGTAGAGCTTGGCGCGGCGGACGTCACCGCGGGTGACGACCTCGATCTTCTCGAAGATCGGGGAGTTCAGGGGGAAGGTGCGCTCGACGCCGACGCCGAAGGAGACCTTGCGGACGGTGAAGGTGCGACCGATGCCGGCGCCGTGGATGCGGATGACGACGCCCTGGAAGATCTGCACGCGGGAGCGGTTGCCCTCGACGACCTTCACGTGGACCTTGATGTTGTCACCGGCGCGGAAGGCCGGGACGTCGTCGCGCTTGTGCACGCTCGCGAGTTCGGTGATGACGTTGGTCATGCTGTGCTCCTGACGATTGCCACAGGTCAGCCGCGGATCTGAGGGTGACGGTTCTGGTCGGTCCGGACACCGGATGGCCGGCGGCGCTGTCCCCCCTGTGGCAGGGACGTGGCGCGAACCCTCCGATGCTGGATCGGGGCGGTTCTTCGGCCGGTGGTGGACCAAGAGAGAAGTCTGCCACAGCCGGTGACGGTGCCGATAATCAGCGTCGCTTGGTCATCACGACGGCCACCGAGTCGGGGAGCGGCCCGCGCACCGAGAAGCCTGCCTTGCGATACATCCTGAGGTTGTCGGCGCTGTGCGCCCCCGTGACGAGCCGGTACGTCGTGACCTCGGCGGGGGCGACGGCCTGGATGTGCTCCAGCAACACCCGGCCCAGCCCCCGGCCCTGCAGGTCGGGTGCGACCATCAGCCGCCCGATCTCCCAGACCTCGCCCTCCAGCTGACCGCGCACCGACCCGACCAGGCGTCCGGCGGCCCGGACGACGTAGGTCTGCCAGCTGAGCAGACCCTCCTCGACGACCGCGAGCGACTCATGGATGGTGGGGATCTCGAAGGTCTGGTTGGCCATCGCCTCCTGCAGCCAGCAGGCACGCTGGAGGGTGTAGATCTCACCGGCGTCGGCGCGGGTCGCCGGCACGATCTCGTAGCCGTCGACCACCCGGCTCGGATGGACGAGGTCGGGACGGCGATCGGCGGTGCGGCGTACGGCCTCGTCGTGACGCCACGCGGCGATGGCGGCGTGGTCGCCGGACAAGAGCACCGGCGGCACCTCGCGACCTCGCCAGCTGGCCGGCTTGGTGTAGACGGGATATTCCAGGAGCCCGTCCTCGTGCGACTCCTCGAGCAACGACGCCGGGTTGCCCATGAACCCGGGGACCAGCCTGATGACGGACTCGACGATGGCCAGCGTGGCCACCTCTCCCCCGTTCAGGACATAGTCGCCGATCGAGATCTCGCGGACCTGGTGGGACTCGGCGAAGGCGTCGACCACGCGCTGGTCGATGCCCTCGTAGCGACCACAGGCGAACACCAGGTGCTCGCGACCGGCCAGCTCGGCGGCGAGCGCCTGGGTGAGGGGCTCGCCGCTGGGTGTCGTCACCACCAAGGTGCTCTCGGGGCGTAGCACCGCGTCGAGCGCGGCTCCCCAGGGCTCGGGCTTCATGACCATGCCCGCGCCGCCGCCGTACGGCGTGTCGTCGACGGTGCGGTGTCGGTCGTGGGCCCAGTCGCGCAGGTCGTGGACCGTCACCTCGAGCAGGCCCCTCTCCTGCGCCTTTCCGGGCAGGGAGAGGCCGAGAGGGGTGAAGTAGTCGGGGAAGATCGAGAGGATCTCGATCCGCATCAGTCGTCCTCGGGCAGCGGCGTGACCAGACCCGGTCGGTCGGCGACCACCACCCGGCCGCCTGCCAGGTCCACCTCGGGAACCAGGGCCGTCACGAACGGGACCAGGGTGTCGCGTCCGTCCGGGGTCCGGATCGTCAGCAGGTCCTGTGCTCCCCCGTGCACCAGGGCGGTCACCTCACCCAACGGCGCGCCCTGCACGTCGTACGCCGCCAGCCCGATGAGCTGGTGGTCGTAGTACTCGTCGGGGTCCTCGGGTGACGCGGTGCTGTCGACCTCGGCGTACAGCAGGATGCCGCGGGCCGCCTCGGCCTCGTTGCGGCCCGGCAGCTCCTCGAACCTCGCCAGCAGCCTCGACGAGTGCCACCGGGTGGCGGCCACGGTGACCGACCTCAGGGAGCTCGTGCTGCCCTTCGGAGGCTCGGCCCGCAGCACCGATCCGGGCCGGAACCGGCGATCTGGCTCGTCGGTGCGGACGTCGATGGTCACCTCGCCTCGCAGCCCATGCGCCTTGCCGATCCGGCCCACGACGACCTCGATGATGCTCACCCGAGAAGGGTAGGGCTTCTGCATGGGCCCTCAACGCAGACACGGGCGCCACCTCGCAAGAGATGGCGCCCGTGTGGACGAACGTGCGTTGGTCAGCGGCGACGGTCGACATCGACGAAGTCGATGCGCGCTCCTCCGCGACCGGCCAGGGCCGAGATCACCGTGCGGAACGCGGTGGCCGTGCGGCCGTTGCGGCCGATCACCTTGCCGAGGTCGTCGGGGTGGACCCTGACCTCGAGGATGGAACCTCGCCGCAACTGCTTGTCGCGGACGCTGACGTCGTCAGGGTTGTCGACGACCCCCCGGACGAGGTGCTCCAGCGCGTCAGCCAGCATGCTCAGGCCTCGGCGGGTGCGTCGGTCGTCTCGGCGGCCTCAGCCACCTCGGCAGCGACCTCGGGAGTCTCGGAGGCAGGCACCTCGGCGGGAGCCTCCTCGGTCTTCTCCTCAGCCTTGGCCTCGGTCTTCTTGGAGGCCTTCTTGGTCGTGGCGCCGGCCTTGGGCTCGGCGCTGGACTCCTTCAGGGCCTCGTTGAAGATGTCGAGCTTGTCGCGCTTGGGCTGCTTGACCTGCAGGGTGCCCTCGGTGCCGGGGAGACCCTTGAAGGTCTGCCAGTCACCGGTGATCTTGAGGATGACCTCGACGGCCTCGGTCGGCTGTGCGCCGACACCCAGCCAGTACTGCGCCCGCTCGGAGACGACGTCGATGTAGGACGGGTCCTCCTTGGGGTGGTACTTGCCGATCTCCTCGATGACACGACCGTCGCGCTTCTTGCGGGCGTCGACGACGACGATGCGGTACTGCGGAACCCGGACCTTGCCCAGGCGCTTCAAACGGATCTTGACGGCCACGTTTGTGGTGTCTCCTCGAAATTAGATGTGGGGTGAGACTCTCCGGAACCGGGTGGGGACACCAGGTCGGACAATCTCCATGGGCGCTGCGCCCCCGGATGAGAGGGTCCGGGCATGCAGGACTCAGCCGCTCATTGTGCCAGACAGGCACAGCCCTCGAAAAATCGGCCGGCCCGGGGACTGTGACACCTGCAGCGGCTGAGGCGCCCGGCGTCAGGAGACGCGCACGTTCCGGGTCAGCGCCACCGTCGCGGTGATCGTGTCGGTGCCCAGGTAGCGCAGGGAGTACGTCGCCCGCCCGGCCGGCAGGTCGGTGAGGACGATGTGCCCGACGCCGTGGCGCAGCGTCACCTCGCCGACCAGCTTTCCGTGCTCGGCTCGCACGCGCACGACCCCCGTGACGTCGTCGATGCCCGGAGCGGCGACCGTGATGTCGAAGCGGGCTCGACCCGGGTGCGGGCTGCTCGCCTGAGCCCTCAAGCGCGAGGTCGCGAGCACCCGCGTGCTGGTGAGCGTGCGCGTGTCCAGGGTGGTGTAGCCGGGCTTGCTGATGCTCACCCGGGCCCGGATGCGAGAGCCCAGGTCCGCAGCGGTGAGCTGGTAGGTCGACTCGCCCGTGTCGGGCAGCAACTCCCCGTTCCGCACCCAGCGCACGGCCACGGTTGCCTCGTCGGAGGGCGTGAAGGTGCCCGGGTCGACGCTCAGCGTCTGGCCGAGCCGAGGCTCGCCCACCAGGGCCGGTGCCACGGTCTGGGTGAACGTGCCCGGCACCACGGCCGTCGTGGCTGGGGCGCGCTTGGAGCGGTCGACGTAGCCGGCCCGCGCGGCGGTGACTTTGACTCGCACGACCTTGTCCACCAGGTCGGGAGTGGGACTGAAGGTCACGGCGGTGGCGCCGTCGATCGGATCGCCGTCGGCGTACCACTGGTAGGTCACCGCGCTCGGCGCAGGCGACCAGGTGCCGGCCGAGGCGGTCAGGGTGCCGTCGACCACGGGAGTGCCGGAGATCTCCGGGACGGTGGTGTTCGTGATGACGCCGGGAAGCACGAACTCGGTGCGCACCGACGAGGCGTCGTCGGAGGGAAACCCGGCCTTGCTGGCGGTCACCCGTACGGCGACCCGCAGCCCCTCCTGCGCCCGCCTGAGCGTGTACGTCGACTCGGTGGCTCCGTCGATGATCTCGTTACCGGCTCGCCACTGATAGGTGAAGGTGGCCCCGCTGGGAGTCCAGGAGCCGGTGGTCGCCGTCAGGACCTCGCCGACCTTCGCGGTGCCACTGACAGTCGGCTTGACCGTGTTGGTGAGCGCCACGTCGTTGAAGTGCACGAAGCCGCTCGGCCAGCTGCCGCCTGCGCGGGTGATCCGGGCCCAGGAGAAGTCACCACCCCAGCTGTCCTGCGAGACGATGATCTCGTCGGGCGAGATCACCTGCTCGACGTACGCCACGTGACCTGCCGAGCCTGCCGGACGCACGTTCGCCTTCCACCACGCGACCGCTCCCACGGCAGGGACACCATCGGTGATCTTCGGGTTCTCGGTGCCCCAGAACGTCGCGTTGCCGCCGCCGGACCAGGGGCGGACGTTGGGCATGCCGCTGTCGACCATGCGGTAGGCGACGTAGTTGGTGCAGTTGTGCCCGGAGTACATCCGCCAGAACATCTGGTCGTCGACCTTGCGGTAGCCGTGCGCCGACATCCCCTGCTCGGTGCACGACGCGTAGCCGGTGCACAGGGTGGTCGAGGTGGCGGACGCCGGAGACGCGACGAAGGCCAGCCCGGTGATCGGGATCAGGGCAGCGACGAGTGCGATCAGGGCGCGGACGAGTCGGGGGGCAAGTCGAGACACGAACGTGAGTCTAGGGAAGTTCTGGGGCGCGAGTGACAGAACGTAAGAATTGTCAACGCGACTCGCCGCAAAACTCGCGGCAGTTCAGAGCTGTTCGCGCAGCCCGCTGCAGGCCGACCTCACAGCACCACGGTGCCCCGCAGCACGACCCGACTCGGTCGGGCCAGCACCGACAGGTCGACCAGCGGGTCGGAGTCGAACACCACGAAGTCAGCCGGCGCTCCCTCGTCGAGGGTGCCGTTCCACCCGAGCCACTCGCGGGCCCGCCAGCTCGCCGCACCCAGCGCGTCGGCGGCAGGCAGGCCGAAGGCGGCCAGTTCGCGCACCTCCTCGGCGATCAGCCCGTGCGGCAGGATGCCGCCGGCGTCGGTGCCGGCATAGATCGGCACGCCGGCGTCGTACGCCGCCATCACCGTCTCCCGCCGGCGAGCGTGCAGGTCGAGCATGTGCGCGGCGTACCCGGGGAAGCGCTCAGCCCCGGCGGCGGCGAACGCGGGGAAGTTGTCGAGCTGCTTGACCGTGGGCACGAGCGCCGTGCCCTGCGCCACCATGTCGTCGATCAGGTCGGTGCTCAGACCCGTGCCGTGCTCGATGCAGTCGATGCCGGCAGCGATCAGCGCCGGCAGGGCCGACTCACCGAACACGTGGGCCGTGACGCGGGCGCCGTGCTCGTGAGCAGCGGCGATCGCCGCGGCGACGGTCTCGGCATCCCAGCTGGGCGCCAGATCGCCCTCCTCGCGCGAGATCCAGTCTCCGACGAGCTTGATCCAGCCGTCGCCACGCCGAGCCTCGGCCACGGCGTACGCCGTGAGGTCCTCGGGCTCCACCTCGTGGGCGTAGCCGCGCATGTAGCGCCTGGTGCGCGCGAGGTGGCGTCCGGCCCGGATCAGCCGCGGCAGGTCGTCTCGTTCCTGCACCCACCGGGTGTCGCTGGCCGACCCGCAGTCGCGCAGCAGCAGGGCCCCGGAGTCCCGGTCTGCCAGGGCCTGCTGCTCGGTCTCCTCGTCGGACACCGCGCCGTGCGGGCCGAGCCCGACATGACAGTGGGCATCGACGAGTCCCGGCACGATCCAGCCCGACGCAGCCGTCTCGGCACCGGCCTGCTTCTCGTAGGTGATCCGGTCGCCGACGACGTAAAGGTCGCGAGGCTCACCGTCGGGCAGCACCGGACCAGTGAATTTCAGCACCATGCTGCAGGACGCTAGCGCGTGCGGGCCTGCGCGTCCCCGGCACCCGTCACTTCAGGAACTTGGAGAAGTCGTTCGGCAGCTGAAGGTCCTGGGCAGCCTGGTCGACGTCGACGTCTTCGGGGGTGCCGAACGGGTTCTGGCCGGTCTTCTGGGCGCGATCCGCGATCGCCTTCTGCTGGGCGGCCGCCTTCGCAGGGTTGCCCGAGACCCGCTTCTTGCCCTTCACCGGCGCCTTGCCCTTGCCGCGCTTGCCGGCGCCGATGCCCATCCCGGGCACGGTCGGCATGCCGGGCACGCCTCCGCCACGAGCCATCGACTGCATCATCTTGCGCGCCTCGAAGAACCGGTCGACGAGCTGGTTGACGTCGGAGACCTGACGTCCCGAGCCCTTCGCGATCCGGGACCGGCGCGAGCCGTCGATGATCTTGGGGTTGTCACGCTCGGCCGGTGTCATCGACTGGATGACGGCCTGGATGCGGTCGATCTCGCGCTCGTCGAAGTTCTCCAGCTGCTCACGCATCTGGCCCATGCCCGGGAGCATGCCCATGATCTTGGACAGCGAGCCGAGCTTGCGGATCTGCTGCATCTGCGTGAGGAAGTCGTCGAGGGTGAAGTCGCCGGTGGACACCAGCTTCTCCGCCGCCTTGCGGGACTCCTCGGCGTCGAAGGTCTTCTCGGCCTGCTCGATCAGGGTGAGCATGTCGCCCATGTCGAGGATGCGCGAGGCCATCCGGTCGGGGTGGAACAGGTCGAAGTCGGTCATCTTCTCGCCGTTCGAGGCGAACATGACCGGCTTGCCGGTGATCGACGCGATCGACAGTGCGGCACCGCCGCGGGCGTCGCCGTCGAGCTTGGTCAGGACGACACCGTCGTAGCCCACGCCCTCCTGGAAGGCGAGCGCGGTGTTGACCGCGTCCTGGCCGATCATCGCGTCGACGACGAAGAGGATCTCGTCGGGATGAACCGCGTCGCGGATGTCGGAGGCCTGCTGCATGAGGTCGGCATCGACGCCGAGGCGACCGGCGGTGTCGACGATCACCACGTCGTGCAGCTTGCGCTTGGCCTCCTCGATGGACGCCGCGGCGACGGACACCGGGTTGCCGACGCCGTTGCCGGGCTCGGGCGCGAAGACGGGGACGCCCACGCGCTCACCGTTGACCTGCAGCTGGTTGACGGCGTTGGGGCGCTGGAGGTCGGCGGCGACCAGGATCGGTGTGCGGCCCTGCTCCTTGAGCCACAGGGCCAGCTTGGCGGCCAGGGTCGTCTTGCCCGCTCCCTGGAGACCGGCGAGCATGATCACCGTCGGGCCGGTCTTGGCGAAGCGCAGCCGGCGGGTCTCGCCGCCGAGGATCGTGACGAGCTCCTCGTTGACGATCTTGACGACCTGCTGGGCTGGGTTCAGCGCACCGCTGACCTCTTCACCGCGGGCGCGTTCCTTGACGGCGGCGACGAAGTCCTTGACCACGGGCAGCGCGACGTCGGCCTCGAGCAGGGCGATGCGGATCTCGCGCGCGGTGGCGTCGATGTCGGCTTCGGACAGCCTGCCCTTCCCCCGGAGGTTCTTGAAGGTGTCGGCGAGCCGGTCGGAGAGTGTTGCGAACAAGGGGGCGACCTCAAAGCAGGAGTTGGCGGGATCAGGGACAAGGGTAACCGGCAGCGTCCTATCATCGCCGACATGGCGGATGGGCTGTGGGGCACGGTCGCGTGCGTGGTCGTCTTCCTGCTCGTCTTCGCCCTGGTCGTCGTGGTCGCCCACCGCACCCTGACCACGTCCGGCAACGCGTCCAGCGGCATGGGCGATGCGCTGGGCAGCTTCATCGACGTCTTCGACCCGGCTCGCGCCCGAGCCGACCGCGACCTCAAGAGCCAGCAGAACCAGGGGCCCATCATCCCCTCGCCCGCCGACGACGACCGTGCGATGCAGGTGATCTACTCCGGTGGCCGGCGGATCGTGCGGATCCGCCGCTCCCGGCCTCCGCAGTCACCTACGGGAGCGCCTCCACCGGACGCTTGATGGTGGCCTGCAGCGCGTCGCGCACGGCGTGCGCCGCTGAGGCGGCGCGCTCCTCCGACAGTGCCCCCGCGCCGCTCTCCTGCACGTAGAAGACGTCGACGGCCTGAGGTCCGAGGGTCGACATGTGCGCGGAGCGCACCGAGAGGTCCAGGCCCGCCAGCGCGGCGCAGACCAGGTGGACGACGCCCGGGCGGTCGTCCATCCGCACTTCCAGCACCGTCGCTCGACGCGAGGCCTCTGGGCGTACGGCGACGGCCGGTTCGAGCCGGGCGGGTGAGGGCCGCGAGAGTCGGGTGGAGTCGAGTCGGCCTTCGACGATCGCCGCCATCCGCTGGCGCAGCACCCGAGCGTCCAGCTGGTCCTCCGCGACGTGCCAGACCGAGACCCCGAAACTGTCCTGGACCCAGGCCCGAGCGGCCTGCACGGAGACGCGCTGCAGCGCGAACATGGCCGCTGCGTCGGCGAGCAGCCCCACGCGGTCGCCGGAGATGACCGTCACCCTGGAGCCCTCTGGTGCGGGTTCGACGGCGATGTCGATGGCGCGCGCGTTGCGGCGTACGTCCTTCGGTATGGACACCTCGACGTCCGGGACGCGCGGTGCCGACGTGCCGGCAGCCGACGCGATCAGGGCGGCCAGGCACCGCCGGGCCAGCTGGTGGATGAGGCTGGCCCGCCAGGTGGACCAGGCCTTGGGCGAGGCCGCCTTGGCGTCGGCCTCGCTCAGCGCCGACAACAGCGAGAGGGCCTCCGGCGAGGTGATCCGCGAGGTGACCTCCTCCACGGTGGCCGGGTCGTCGGGATCGCGGGTGGTGGCGGTCTCGGCGAGCAGCAGGTGCCATCTCACCAGCAACGCGACCAGGTCGACCTCATCGGCCTCGAAGCCCATCCGGGTGGCGATCTCGCGTGCGATCGGCTCGCCCGCTGCGCTGTGCGACTGCAGCCCGCCCTTGCCGATGTCGTGGAGGAGCGCCGCGACGACGAGCAGGTCGGGCCGGGCGACCTTGCGGATCAGGCCGGCGGCCTCGATGCAGGTCTCCACGACGTGACGGTCGACGGTGAACCGGTGGATGGCGCTGGCGTGCGGGAGCATCCTGATCCGCTCCCACTCGGGCAGGATGCGGTCGATCGCACCCGTCTCCTCGAGGGTCTCCCACACCGCCAGCAGGCCGCGACCCGAGGCGAGCAGGCGAACCATCAGCTGCTGGGCGGCAGGCGGCCACGGGATCGGCAGGTCGGGGCACTCGCGGACCAGCCGGGCGGCCGTGGCAGGCGACAGGACCGCGTCGCGCTCCGCCGCCTCGGCAGCCGCCCGCAGCAGGAGCAGCGCGTCGTCCTCGGGCCGGGCCCGGGCGTCGAGCACCACCTCCGCCCCGGAGACCGCGACCCCCGGAGCGACGGTCGTCAGAGAGGGACGACGGGCCCGGACGGAGGTGGGACGTTCGAGGACGGCGTCGACGCGCCGCCAGGTGAGTCGCGACAGGTGGGTGATCCGTCGTCCGAGCTTGCGCACGTGGACCTGGACGGCGAGCGCGTCCTCGAGGCCGAGGGGCTCGGCGAGCTGGTCCCAGAGCTCCGGAGCGATCCGGTCGGTCGAGCGACCGGCCACGTCGTGCAGCACGTCACGGGTGTCGAGCATCGTCTGCCGGCAGCGCTCGAGCTCGACGTGCGGGACGTCGACCAGCCAGGTGGCCACCAGGGCCTTCAGCACCGTCGCGTCGCGCAGTCCGCCCTCGGCCTCCTTGAGGTCCGGCACCGAGGCGTGCGCCACCTCCCCCATCAGCTCGTGTCGCGCGTTCACCAGCGCCCGCAGGTCACCGAGCCGGTCCCGAGCGCTCCGGCGCCAGTTGGCCAGGATGGTGGTGCGCACCGTCAGGGTCAGGTTGGGGTCCCCGGCGAGGTGTCGCATGTCGAGCAGCCCGAGCGCGACCCGGAGGTCACCGGCAGCGGCCTCGGTGGTCTGCGAGACCGAGCGGACCGAATGGTCGAGATCGGCCGCGGCGTCCCAGAGCGGGTACCACAGCTTCTCGGCCAGCGTGCCGGGGTCGACGTCGTCCTCGTGGATGAGGACGACGTCGAGATCCGAGTAGGGCGCCAGCTCACTGCGCCCGTAACCACCGACGGCCACCATGGCGACGCGGCTGTCCGGGCCCCCACAGCCGGCGTACGCCTCGGCGCACAGCTCGTCGGCTGCCGCCGTACGCCGAGCGCGTTCAGCTGCCGTCACGGGGAAGTCACGTCAGATCGCGGCCTCGTCGCGGTCGCCGGTGCGCACCCGCACGACCGACTCCACGGTGGAGACCCAGACCTTGCCGTCACCGATCTTGCCGGTCTGGGCGGCCGTCGTGATCGTGTCGACCACCGACGCCGCGTCCGCCTCGTCCACGACGATCTCGATGCGGATCTTCGGCACCAGGGCGACGTCGTACTCCGCGCCCCGGTAGACCTCGGTGTGGCCCTTCTGGCGGCCGTAGCCACTCACTTCGGACACGGTCATCCCGGTGACGCCCACGGTCTCGAGCGCCTCGCGAACCTGTTCCCACTTGTGCGGCTTGACCACTGCGGTCACGAGCTTCATGCGTATCTCCCGACATCTGAGGGTGGATTGGGACAGGTCTGGGGCCCGGTCCGGACGACCGGACCGAGCCCCAGACTAGTGTTCAGATCGCTGCTTCGTCGCGGTCCCCGGTGCGGACGCGGACGACCGTGTCGACCCCGCTCACCCACACCTTGCCGTCGCCGATGCGGCCGGTCTGGGCCGTCTTGACGACGATGCCGACGACATCCTCGGCGTCGTCGTTGTCGACGACGATCTCGATCCGGATCTTCGGCACCAGGGCGATGTCGTACTCAGCGCCCCGGTAGACCTCGGTGTGACCCTTCTGACGGCCGTAGCCGCTGACCTCGGAGACCGTCATCCCGGTGACTCCGAAGGTCTCGAGGGCCTCCCGGACGTCCTCCCACTTGTGAGGCTTGATGACCGCGGTGATCAGCTTCATGCGTTGACTCCTTCGTGGCTGGAGGTGCTCGCTGCCAGGACGCCGGACCCGCCACCACTGACCCCGGTGTGGAGGTCGTAGGCGGTCTCGCCGTGCTCGGCGAGGTCGATCCCGTTGACCTCGTCCTCCTCGTCGAGACGCAGGCCGAGCGTGTACTTGATGGCCAGGCCGATGATGGCGGTCAGGATGCCCGAGTAGGCGACAGCCACCAGGACACCCAGCGACTGGTCACCCAGCGAGCCGAGACCGCCGCCGTAGAACAGACCGTCGATGCCACCGGCGCCCTCGGAGGTCGAGAAGAGCCCGATCAGCACGGTGCCGATGACACCTCCGACGAGGTGGACACCCACGACGTCGAGCGAGTCGTCGTACCCGAGCTTGTACTTCAGGCTGACCGCCCAGGCGCACACGGCACCGGCGACCAGGCCGATCGCGACCGCACCGCCGATGTCGACCGCACCACAGGCGGGCGTGATGGCCACCAGGCCCGCGACGATGCCGGAGGCAGCGCCGAGCGAGGTGATCTTGCCGTGGATGATGCGCTCGATGATGACCCAGCCGAGGATCGCGGCCATCGTGGCGAGCGTCGTGTTGGCGAACGTGCGTCCGGTCTCGGAGAAGAACTGAGCGACGTTCTCCTCGTCGGTGGCACCGGTGAAGACGATCGAGCCGACGTTGAAGCCGTACCAGCCGAGCCACAGCATGCCCGCGCCGAGCATCGTGAGGGTCAGGTTGTGGGGACGCATCTGCTCCTTGGGCCAGCCGATGCGCTTGCCGAGCAGGAGCACGAGGACCAGGCCGGCGACACCGGCGTTGATGTGGACCGCCGTACCGCCGGCGTAGTCCTGGGCGCCGATGCGCCCACAGATCAGGGAGTTCTCGGTGCAGCTGAAGACCATGTGGGCCATCGGGAAGTACACGATGAGCGACCACAGGGGCACGAAGAGCATCCACGCGGAGAACTTCATCCGATCGGCGACCGCGCCGCTGATCAGGGCGGCGGTGATGATCGCGAACGTCATCTGGAACATCACGCCGATGTAGCTGTCGGTGGTGACACCGTCGAGCCAGAACAGGTCGAACGGGTTGGCGAAGAACGTGCCTTCGCCGCCGAAGCCCATCGACCAGCCGACCGCGACGTACAGGATGCCCACGATCGCCGCCGCGATGAACGACATCATGAACATGTTGAGCACGGACTTCGAGCGCGACATACCGCCGTAGAACAGGGCCAGCGCCGGCACCGTCATCATCAGGACGAAGGCAGTCGCCACCAGCATGAAGGCGTAATAGCCGTCCACAGAAACCTCCAAGGGAACATCACGGAGGGGCGGGCACGCAGCCGACAACGCCGTCGGTATTTCGACCCACCCCAGTTGTATGAACCCTCACGTGTGGCTGTTTCGCGGTCAGCGCCGCCATGTTGCGCGCAGGAAACGAGTTCGGCTGATTTGTTACAGCGGTGTTAACGAGCGGTGGGGTCAGTCGAGGAGGGCGTCGACGAAGGTCGCGGGGTCGAAGGGGGCGAGGTCGTCCGGGCCTTCACCGAGGCCGACCAGCTTGACGGGTACGCCGAGCTCGCGCTGCACCGCCACCACGATTCCGCCCTTGGCCGAGCCGTCGAGCTTGGTCAGGACGATGCCGGTCACGTCGACCGCCTCGCGGAACACCCGGGCCTGGATCAGTCCGTTCTGGCCGGTGGTCGCGTCGAGCACCAGCAGCACCTCGGTCACGGCTGCCTGCTTCTCGATGACGCGCTTGACCTTGCCGAGCTCGTCCATCAGGCCCTGCTTGTTCTGCAGCCGCCCAGCCGTGTCGACCAGCACCGTGTCGACGCCGCGCTCGACGCCTTCGCGCACCGCCTCGAAGGCCACGCTGGCAGGGTCGGTGCCCTCGGGGCCGCGCACGACCTCGACGCCGACCCGCTCACCCCAGGTGGCGAGCTGCTCGACCGCGGCGGCCCGGAAGGTGTCGGCCGCCCCGAGCACCACCGAACGGTCCTCGGCGACCAGGATCCGCGCGATCTTGCCGACGGTCGTGGTCTTGCCGGCGCCGTTGACGCCCACCACCAGGACCACGCCTGGCTTGCCGTCCTGTCCGCTGATCGCGAGGCGACGGTCCATGCTCGGGTCGACCAGGGCGATGAGCTCCTCACGCAGGACGTCGTGGGGCTTGCCCGCGTCGGGGCCGCCCACGCGCAGCCTGGTCCGAAGCCGGTCGACCAGCTCCTGGGTCGGGCCGACGCCGACATCGGCCGTGATCAGCGTGTCCTCGATGCTCTCCCAGGTGTCCTCGTCGAGGCGGTCGCGGCTCAGCAGGGCGAGCAGGCCCTTGCCGAGCGAGCCCTGCGAGCGCGAGAGCCGTTGGCGCAGTCGCACCAGCCGCGACGCCGTGCCCTCGGGCCGTTCCAGCGCGGGGGTGACCGGCTCGGGAGTGAGGATCGCCGAGCTGGTGACCGGCGCGTCCTGGACGCTCTCCTGCTCGTCGGCCGACGGGACCGGCGGGGCGATGACGTCGGTGCGCTTGTCCCCGACCGCCTTGCGTCGTCCGCTCGAGAGGAGCCCGACGACGGCGATCAGGCCGACGACGGCGATGCCGATGATCAGGGAGAGCCAGGCAGCCATGGAATCCATGGGCCCAATCCAACCAGACGCGCAGCCGCCTCAGCGGCGCAGTGTCTCGCTCTCGTCGAGCGTGGGCAGGGAGTCGACCGCCTTGCTCATCGCATCGCCCAGCCAGGCCGCGTTGGGAATGTCCTCACCGCGGTGGGGAAAGGCGACATAGACGACGATGGCGCCGGCGATGAGCAGGATGAACGTCATCATCACGATGATGGTCAGCACGGTGGATCACTCCCGAGATGGTTGGAGGCGAGCCACCAGGGTAGCGCGGATCAGTCCCCGCCCGGACCAGGTGCGGCCCGGAGCAGCGGAGTGACCGCAGCCCGGATCGCGTCCGGCATCGGGAGCACGGGACGCTGACCGTCCTCGCGGGAGTTGTCGACGTAGACGTGCACGAACCGGCCCTCGGCGGCCGCCTCGTCGCCGGCTCCCTGGAACAGTCCGATGCGGTAGATCACCGAGGAGGTGCCGATCCGGTCGACGACCAGACCGGTCTCGATGGGCTCGGGGAAACCGAGCTCGCGGAAGTAGCGGCAGCTGGTCTCGGCGACCACCCCGATCTGCGGAAGGCTGCGGACGTCGAGCCCCGTGGCCTCGTAGAGGTAGGCGTTCACCGCGGTGTCGAAGAGCTCGTAGTAGGTGGCGTTGTTGAGGTGGCCGTAGGCGTCGTCGTCCCTCCACCGGGTGGTCATCGTGCGCCAGGCGACGTAGTCGGCGCGGGCGGGTCTCACGCGGTGTCGCGCAGGCGTTGGCTGATCACGGCCGACACCCCGTCGCCTCGCATGGTGACGCCGTACAGCGCGTCGCCGACCTCCATGGTGCGCTTCTGGTGGGTGATCACCAGGAGCTGGGAGTTCGCCCGCAGCTCCTCGTAGATCTCGAGGAGTCGGCCCAGGTTGGTGTCGTCGAGGGCGGCTTCGACCTCGTCGAGGATGTAGAACGGTGACGGCCGGGCCTTGAACAGGGCCACCAGGAAGCACACCGCCACCAGGGACCGCTCACCACCGGACAGCAGGGAGAGTCGCTTGACCTTCTTGCCCGCGGGACGAGCCTCGACCTCGATGCCCGTGTTCAGCATGTCGGACGGGTCGGTGAGGATCAGCTTGCCCTCGCCGCCGGGGAAGAGCCGCTTGAAGACGTGGTCGAAGGCGATGCGCACGTCCTCCCAGGCCTCGGTGAACACCTGCTCGACGCGCGAGTCGACCTCCTTGACGATGTCGAGCAGGTCCTTGCGGGTGCGCTTGAGGTCCTCGAGCTGCTCACCCAGGAAGGTGTGCCGCTCCTCCATCGCGGAATACTCCTCCAGCGCCAGGGGGTTCACCTTGCCGAGCATCGACAGCGCACGCTCGGCGGTGCGCAACCGCTTCTGCTGCTCGTCCCGGTCGAACGCGACGGGCTCGGGAGGGTCCTCGCCCTCCGCCACCTCGCCGAAGAACGGCACCGGCGCCTCGGGTCCGTAGTCGGCCACGAGCGTGTCGGCGTCGAGACCGAGCTCCTCGAGCGCCCGCTCCTCGAGCTGCTCGATCCGCATCCGCTGCTGCGCACGTGCCAGCTCGTCGCGGTGGACCGAGTTGACCAGCTCGTCATGCTGACGGCCGAGGTCGCGCAGCCGGCCTCGCACGTCGAGCAGCTGCTGTTCGCGGCCGGCCCTGGACCGCTCGACCGCGGTGCGAGCCTCGGCGGCGCGCTCGACCGACACCTCCAGCCGAGGGAGTACGACGCCCACGCCGGACAGCACCGCCTGGGCGGCCCGACCCTCGCGGATCAGCCGTTCGCGTCGCTCGGCGGCTCTGGCCCGAGCCTCCCGCTCGGCGCGGGCGGAGCGCAGCAGCGAGTCGGCGCGGCCGTTGAGGGCACGGGCACGCTCTTCGGAGGTGCGCAGCGCGAGCCGGGTGTCCATCTCGGTCTGGCGGGCCGTGCGGGCCGCGAGGGTGAGCTCTTCGCGCACGGTGGTGTCGGGCTCCTCGTCAGGAGCGTCCTCCGCCTGGGCCAGCCGCGCCTCGAGGTCGGCCAACCCGGCCAGGTCCTTGTCGCGAGCCTCCTGCGCAGCGGTGATCGCGGTGTCGAGTCGGTCGGCCTCGCCCCGGGCTGATCGGGCCTGCGAGCCGTACTGTCCGAGCTCCTCGGCAACCGCGGCCAGGGTCGCGTCAGACTCGTGGAGCCGGGCGAGAGCGACGTCGACCCGCTGCCGGGCGTCGAGCCGCTCCGACTCCAGCCTCGCCATCTCGAAGCCGAGGCGCTCCGCCGAGGCGACCGCCTCGGCCAGGTCACGGGCAGCCTCGTCGGCCGCAGCCTGGACCTCGATCAGCGACGGCTGGGCGGAGGAACCGCCCGCCGCGAAGTGGGTTTCGAGGAGGTCGCCGTCCCGCGTCACGGCGGTGACGTCGGGCAGCCGCGCGACCAGCGCGCCGGCGGCGGCCAGATCGTCGACCACGGCCGTCTTGACGAGCAACCGGTCGAGGGCACCCCGCAGGTCGGCCGGGCACTCCACGACGTCGACGGCGTAACGCGCGCCCTCGGGAAGCGCCGGCCAGTCACGATCGGGGCGTGGGGCTCCCGCGAGCAGCATGCCGGCCCGGCCCAGGTCTGCGGTGCGCAGCTGGGCGATGGCACCCGTGGCCGCGTCAGCGTCGGCGAAGGCGAGAGCGTCGGCGGCAGAGCCGAGCGCCGCCGCGATCGCGGCCTCGTAGCCGGCGCGCACCGACAGCAGTGCCGCGAGGGAACCCAGCAGCCCGGAGACGGTCTCGGAGGCCGCCAGCAGGGCCCCCGCCCCGTCCTTGCGGTTGAGACCGATCTCGAGGGCCTCCTTGCGGGCCGTCAGGCTCGAGCGGTCCCGGTCGGCCTGGGTGGCCTCCTCGCGCAGCTTGGCGAGCCGCTCCTCGAGGTCGTCCAGAGCCGCGGTCGCGCCCTCGTGCTCGGCGTCGAGGCCCTCCTCGCCCGCATCCAGTCCGGCGACGCGGGTCTCCAGGGCCGTGAAGTCGCGCTGGGCGCGATCGGCACGGGCAGCGGCGTCCTCGCGGGCCAGCGAGAGCCGGCCGACCTCGTCCTCGGCGGCGGCCGCCCGGCTCTTGAGCGCGTTGACCTGGCCGTGCAACCGCGCAAGTCCCTCACGACGGTCGGCCGCGGCGCGTTGCAGGCCCGCGATGCGTCGCTCCTCGTCGGCGGAGGCCTCCTCGGCCGCCTTGCGGGCAGCGACGGCGGCGTCCATGTCGAGTCGGTGACGCTCCACCTCCGCGGAGATCTCCAGCTCCTGGGCACGAACGCGCTCGGCCTCGGCCTCGAGCTGGTCGGGGTCGCGACCGCCCTGCTCGACGGCCTCCTCCGAGCCGGCCGCGTTGCGGACCCGCTCGATGGCCAGCGACTGCGTGCCCCGCAGACGCTCGCGCAGCCCGGACAGGGCGAACCAGGTCTCCTGCGCCTTGGCCAGCGCGGGCAGGTCCTCGCGCAGCGCCGCCTCCAGCTCGGACTCGGTGAGCCGGGCTGCCTCGACCTCCGCCTCCACCTCGCCGCGTCGTTCGAGCAGCAGGGTCTCGTCGGCCATCTCCTGCTGGAGCGAGGTCCGCACGTTCACCAGGTCGTCGGCCAGCAGCCGGGACCGCGCGTCGCGGACCTCGGCCTGGACCGTGGCGGCACGCCGGGCCACCTCCGCCTGGCGACCGAGAGGCTTCAGCTGACGACGGATCTCGCTGAGCAGGTCACCCAGCCGAGTGAGGTTGCCGTCGGTCGAGTCGAGCTTGCGGAGCGCCTTCTCCTTGCGCTTGCGGTGCTTGAGCACCCCGGCGGCCTCCTCGATGAAGCCGCGTCGGTCCTCCGGGGTGGCGTGCAGGATCGTGTCGAGCTGGCCCTGCCCGACGATGACGTGCATCTCGCGACCGATGCCGGAGTCGCTGAGCAGCTCTTGGACGTCGAGCAGACGACAGGTCTGGGAGTTGATGGCGTACTCCGAGCCGCCGTTGCGGAACATGGTGCGGCTGATCGTCACCTCGGCGTACTCGATGGGGAGGGCGCCGTCGGAGTTGTCGATGGTCAGCTGGACCTCGGCGCGACCCAGCGGCGGGCGGCCGGACGTGCCGGCGAAGATGACGTCCTCCATCTTGCCGCCGCGCAACGACTTGGCGCCCTGCTCCCCCATCACCCACGCGAGCGCGTCGACCACGTTGGACTTGCCCGAGCCGTTGGGACCGACGATGCAGGTGATGCCGGGCTCGAGCTGAAGGGTCGTCGAGGAGGCGAAGGACTTGAAGCCCTTGAGCGTGAGGCTCTTGAGGTACAACGTGCGACTCCCTGATCACGGCGACAGCGGTCCACTCATCTGTCGCTGACCGAGGCATCCTGTCAGACGCCTGCGCGGGGAAGCTCAGCGCGGTTCAGCCTACCTGCAGGAATCCCCGGATATCCGGCTCTACTGACGGATCCGTGGGTGTCGTCCGGGGAGTTCTG
>CZKA01000021.1_pt1 | contig 47930 bp, 52 predicted proteins | sample 1657991 | NCBI WGS metagenome assembly CZKA01 (sample SAMEA3501708, study PRJEB10268) | metagenome | biome: nitrite-oxidizing laboratory bioreactor; material: liquid mineral medium | place: Austria | collected 2011-12-21
CCCCGCCAGTGGCGGGGCCGTTTCGTAGGGACGAGTGTCAGATGTGGGCGCGCTTGCCGGTGTTGCGCCCGGTCACGGTGGAGGCGATGACGACCAGAATCGCGGCGACGATGACGGCGACGATCCAGCGGACCCAGTCGACTCCGTTGCTTCCGTCGCCCCCGAAGGCGGCGTAGACATACCAACCGAGGATGACGCCGCCGATGCCGCAGAGGATCGTGAGCCAGATCGGGATGTTGTCCTTGTCGCCGGGCGCGACGAGTTTGCCGAGCAGGCCGATGAGGGCGCCGACGATGATGACGATGATGATTTCCATACTCGTGGAGTACCCACTTCGGGAATCGACAAGCCTCTCGACCTGGATGAGTCGCGCCCGCGCGTTGTAATCTGGGGGAACACCGACCCAGGACCCCGGTCGAGGCGACGCGCTCTGCGCGTCCGACGAGAGGGCCGGGCGACATGTCGAGAGATCACTCCACCCTGACGGGCAAGGCGTTCGCGACGGGCCCGACGGTCGAAGCCTCCTACCCGCAGACCTGCGGCTGGTGCCGCGGCGAGGTGGCCACGTCAGCCCCGATCACCTACACGCGGGAGTCGGGCTGGTGCCACGACTCGTGCACGACGACCCACGTGCGGGAGCTCTAGCCCGGGTTCGGTAGGCAGCATGCCGTGGGGCCGTGGTGGGTACACCACGGGCACATGGATATCCCGATGACCCCTCTGAGTGCGCCGTGACGACCCCGTCACGGCGCCTGAACGACAGGTACGAGCTGGGCCCGACCCTCGGGCGGGGAGGCATGGCCGATGTGGTGCGGGCGCGCGACCACGTGCTGCACCGCGACGTCGCGGTGAAGCTGTTGCGCGAGGTGAACGCCGTCGACCGGGAGCGCTTCGAGGGCGAGGCCCGACTGCTGGCCATGCTCAACCACCCGCACGTCGTGAGCGTCCTCGACGCCGGCGTCGACGGCGCGACCCCCTGGCTGGTGCTGGAGCTGGTCGACGGCGCGACTCTGGACGTCCTGCTGGCTGAGGGGCCCGTGGACGCTGCCCGGCTGGCGCGGATCGGCGCCCAGGTGGCCGAGGCCCTGACGCACGCCCACGACAGGCTCGTGGTCCATCGCGACGTCAAGCCCTCCAACGTGCTCCTCGCGGCGGAGGACCGGGTCACCCTCACCGACTTCGGCATCGCCCGAGTGGCCGGATCGGAGGCATCCCTGACGATGACCGGCCAGACCATCGGGACGGCGGCCTACCTCGCTCCCGAGCAGGTCCGGGGCGAGCCCGTCGATGCCCCGGCCGACGTCTACTCCCTCGGCCTGGTCCTCCTCGAGGCACTGACCGGCCGCCGCGAATACGAGGGACCGGCTGTGGAGGCCGCGCTGGCACGACTCCAGCGCTCGCCCCTCGTGCCGACCTCGCTGCCGCCGGGCTGGTCGGGGCTCATCTCGACCATGACCGCGATGCAGCCGACCGATCGGCCGTCGGCAGCCGACGTGGCCGCCCGGCTCCGCACCCTGGCCGCAGGCCCGCCCGGAGCGGGTGCTGCTGCCGACCTGGGGACCACGACGATGTCCATCCCGGTGGTGCCGGCCGGTGAGAGCCGTCGGCGTCGTCGTACGCCGGTGGTGGTCGCCGTCGCGCTCCTGGCCGCTCTCGTGCTGGCCGCAGCGCTGCGGGTGGCGGGAGGCGCAGGCGACGCTCCGGCGTCCGCGGGGAGTACGCCGAGCCAGACGCCTCGGGTGAAGCCGGTCGCGGACGCGTCTCCCACGGTCAAGGCGTCAGCCACGCAACGACCCGCCCCGAGCACGCGTCCCTCCGTGCGGTCCCAGACCCGGCAGGCGACCTCGACGCCACACCGGGCCAAGCACAAGCAGGCGCATCGCAAGCACGGCCCTGGCTCGCACGGCCCGCGCAAGCACCGGCCGCACCGGCGCTAGCCGCAGCGGTGCGGTTCCCTCGTCACGATGACGGCGGGAGCACGCAGAACTCGTTGCCGGACGGGTCCGTGTAGGACCGCCACGGCAGCTCTCCCCACCGTGCGGGCAGTGCGTGGCCGCCTCGCTCGGCGATGTTCGCCGCGACGTCAGCCGCGTCCTCCCCGCTGTCCAGGCGGACGTCGAGGTGCAGCCGGTTCTTGGTCGACCCCTTGGGAGTCGGCTCATCGCAGAGCTCGAGCAGCGGACCACGCAGCGACGGGTGGCGCAGGGAGCGAGGTGCGGTGCCGGTCACCTCGGTCCAGCCGGTCAACCAGGACCAGAACGCCGCGTCGCGCTCAGGGTCGGCGGAGTCGAGCGGGAGCGCCGCGATCGGCCCGGTGTCGGCGTACGCCGCGCGCTCCTCCATGACGCAGCAGGGATTGCCCTCCGGGTCGGCGAGCACCACCCAGGGCACGTCGTGCTGACCGATGTCGAGGTGTCGTGCGCCCAGACCGAGGAGCCGCTCGACCACCTCCGCCTGGCGGGAGGCGCCGAGGAGGTCGAGGTGGAGTCGTGGGGTCACCGAGCGCGGCTCGGGGACACGGGGGAAGCACAGGTCGAGGACCGGGCCGCCCTCGATGGTGAGGCGGGTCTCGACGATGTCGGGTTCGTCGGTCACTCGCTCCGTGCCGAGGGCCGCCTCCCAGAACCCACCCAGCAGCTGCGGATCGAGGGCGTCGAAGACGATGTTCTCCAGGTACACGCCTCCACCCTAGGTCGCGGGAGGCTCAACCCGCTCGCAGACCGAACTCGTTGCCGTCCGGGTCCGCGAGCTCGACACCGTCCACGAGCTCATCGACGACCCTCGCCCCGAGCGAGACCAGCCGGGTGATCTCCTGGGTGGGGTCGGTGGCCACCAGGTCGAAACGCTGCCGGTTCCGCCCGTGCCGGGGCTCGACCGGCGGCCCGCCGAAGGAGACCTTGGTGCCTCCGAGCGGCGACTGCACCGAGGTCTCCTCGTGCTCGTCCCAGACCAGGGTCCAGTCCAGCGCGTCCCGCCAGAACAGGCCCACGTCGCGGCTGCCCTCGCAGGTGACCTCACCGAGGAAGCCCGTGCCGGCGAGGAAGTTGTTGTGCGGCTCGATGACGCACAGCTCGTTGTCGCCCGGGTCGGCCAGCACGACGAACTCGTCCTCGGGGGACTGGCCCACGTCGAGGTGGCGGCCGCCCAGCCGCAACGCCGTTTCGACGACCTGCTGCTGGTCCTCGAGGCTGGTGCTGGTCAGGTGCAGGTGGAAGCGCCGTACGCCGACCTGCTCCCGTTCGGAGTCGACGAACCGGAGCCCGACCTGCCGGGAGTCGCCTGGCACCAGCGCCCCGCCAGGTTCCGGACGGACGTCACGTCCGAGCAGGTCCGCCCAGAACGCTGCCACCGCAGCCGCATCGACGACCTCGAACGTCACTGCTTCCAGATGGAGGGGCACACCCGAACGTTAGGGCGGGCTCGGCACCGGCGCGAGTGCTTTTCCGGTCGCGAGTCGGGTGCCGGGTTAGGGACGGCACCGGCAGGGTACGTAGGCGCATGACCCCTTCGAGTGCCTCGGAGCTGCACGGAGTGGACCACCTGCTCGTCCTGTGCGCCCTCCCCGACGACGAGAGGGTGGCGGCCGCGGGACTGATCCGGGCCGCCCGTCGACTCGGCGTGTCCACGGAGGTCCTGGTGGCCGACGGCGGTCCTGGACGTGATGACCGCGAGGAGACGATCGTCGACGTGCTGTGCCGGCGCCTGACGTCCTACCCGGATCCTGGCCGCACGCTCCTCGGTGTTCCCTGGCGCCACGGCACCGGCGACCGCGAGGCCGCGGGCCGGGCGGCGAGCGTGGCTGCGGCCCGCACGGGCGTCCGGTTGGTGCAGTACGACGCCCGCGACCCGGAGAGCTTCGTGGTGTCCGAGCCCGGTGAGGCCTCGGAGGTGTTCGAGGGGGTGCACGTCGACGCCGAGGACCCGTGGGGCGTCGACGAGCGCTGGTACGAGGAGCGCAAACGTGCCCTGACCGTCGCCGCGCTGCCCCGGCGCCGCTTCCAGAACGCCCTGGAGCTCGGCTGCTCCGTGGGGGCACTGTCGGCGGACCTCGCCGAGCGATGCGAGCGGCTGCTCGCCGTCGACGCCAGTGAGTCAGCCGTCCAGGCCTGCGGTCAGCGGCTGCGAGCCCACCCGGGCGCGAGCGTGGAGCAGCGGGTCATCCCGGCTCAGTGGCCTGAGGGCTCGTTCGACCTCGTGGTGATGTCCGAGTCCGGCTACTTCCTCACGCCGCTGCAGCTGGAGACGACGCTGGAGCGCATCGCCGGGTCGCTCACCGCCGACGGGGTCGTGGTGGCCTGTCACTGGCGCCACCCCATCCGTGGCTGGCCGCTGGACGGTGAGCTGGTGCACGAGCGGATGCTGGAGGCGTTCGCCGATCAGTCGATCGAGATGCTGGCCCTGCACCTGGAGCCCGACTTCGTGCTGCACGTCTTCGGCCGCGATGCCGGCGTACTGCCGGACCCTCAGGCGCTGCGCTGACCCGAGTCGTGGCGCCTCAGCGGCCGCGGCGGTCGGGGTGGTGCCAGGGCCACTCGGTGGCGAGCCACGCGGCGACAGCATCGGCCAGTGGTACGTCGAGCTCGGCCCGGTCGGCACTGACCCATGACTGGACCACGACGTCGCCCTGCCCCTCCGGCGGGTAGAGGTAGACGCAGCCGATCACCCTGCCGTCGGCCGGGTCGAGGACGGTGAAGGTGAACCCCTTGCGCGCGGCGAAGTCCGCGGCGTGGCGACGCAGGTCGGCGAGGTTGGCCTCCAGCGACATGCCGTCCAGCGGGGGCCACCGACCGTCGGGATAGCCGGGAGTGGCACGGATGTGATCGATGCTGGAGGTCCAGGCCGCGAGGTCGGCCTCGTTGTGCTGGGGTCCGAGCGGCTCGAGCACGAACCGATCAGTGACCAGCGACCGGGGCGGCTCGAAGTCAGCGGGGACGAACGGGTCGGCTGTCATTCCTCGAGACTATCGAGGCTCCGACCGCGTCAGCGGCGCCAGTTGTACGGCGTCGTCGTGGAGACCTTGAGCAGTCCGGACCGCTCCAGGATGGGCCGGGAGAACTCGGTCGAGTCGCTGTGGATCAGGGTCTTGCCCAGGGCCAGGGCCGAGCGGGCCCGGGCCGCGGTCAGGGCACGGTAGATGCCGCGTCCACGCCAGGCCGGACGGGTCGCGCCGCCCCAGATGCCGGCGAACTGGGTGCCGGGCACCGGCTCGAGTCGTCCCGCACTGACGATCTCGTCCCCGGCCTCGGCCACCCACAGCTCCATGCCGTCACCGTTCGCCAGCCGATGCAGGAGGTCGTCCCCGCTGGTCGAGGTCACCGGATCGCCGAACACCTCGTCCTGCATCGCCGCCATGGCCCGGACGTCGGGCTCGTCGGTGACCGTCCGCAGCGACACCCCGGCGGGGAGCGGCACGTCGACGGCCAGGCCGGCGGCCTCGCCGAGCATGATCGACTCTGGCTCGTCCGGCTCGAACCCGTGGGCCACGAGAGCCTCGTAGAGCCCCGGAGCCACGTCGTGTCCACGGGTCTTCCACTCGGCTCGCGTGATCTCCGGGTCGGCCTCGAAGTGCGACACGGCCGTGGCCACCAGGTCGGCGATCGCCTCCGCGTCCAGCCCGTCGAGGTCGCGGTAGGTCACGAAGCCACGGCCGCCCTCGAAGGTCACCAGCCGCAACGGGCCGTGTCGGCGTACCGACAGGGCGCCGGGGGTCTCCGCGTCGGTGCGGAGCTGGTCGTCGTAGGCGGCGAGGAGCCGTTGCAGGTCGGTCACGACGCACCAGCATCCTCGCCCACGCGTGCGCCCACGGCGGTGCGGTTGAGGATCAGCACTGCTCGGTCGTCCTCGCCGCTCTCGACCTTGTCGATGATGCGGCGGGCCGCGCCGCCGAAGCCCGACCCGATGGCCTCGAGGGCGACCGCCCGCAGCCAGGCGATCCCGTCGTCGATGTTGCTCGCGGGTGACTCCACGACGCCGTCGGTGTAGAACAGCAGGGCCTCACCAGGGTTCAGCCGGCCGGTGGTGACGTGCAGCTCGGGGACGTCGAGCACGCCCAGTGCCGTGCCGCACGCATTGTCGATCACCCACTCGGTGCCGGCCACGTCCCAGCGCAGCGCCGGCGGGTGCCCTCCGCTGGTGATCTGGTAGTCGCCCAGCTCGAGATCGATGAGCACGTGCACGGCGGTGGCGAAAGCCTCGTCGTCGAGCTGGCGGATCAGGAAGTCGTTGGCTGCGCGCATCAGCCGCTCCGGTGGCAGGGCGCCGACCAGCCCGCCGAGGGCGCCCGCGAACTGGAGGGCGGCCGGTCCCGCGCTGGTGCCCTTGCCGCAGACGTCGACGAGGATCAGCTCGAAGCGCTTCCCGTCCTCGCTCAGGTCAGCGACCAGGAAGTCGCCCGCATAGGTCACCCCGTGCGACGAGATCATCGCGCTCTGGGACTCCCACCCCTCGGGCAGCGGCGGGATCTTGCCCTGGGACTGGAGCCGGTCGCGCAGGTCCACCAGGAAGGCCTCGCTCAGCATCGCCGGCAGCCCGCTGCGCTGCCGGCTCGCCACCACCAGCACCAGCACCACCGCGGTCACGAAGGTCACCATGGCCACGACCCGCTGCCCGGTGATCGGGGCGTTGAGGGCCACGGTGAGCACGCCCGCGACCCCGTTCACGACACCCACCAGCACCAGGGCCTGGAACCGGAGCAGCAGCATCGCCAGGAGGAGCCACACGAAGTAGACCGCCAGCGGCATCCACCCCGGGACACTCACCGAGACCAGGAAGGACACCACGACCAGCACGAGCAGGATCGCGGTGACCTGCGCCTGGCTCTTCTGGGTGCCGGTGCGCCAAGCCGCAGCCATCGCCGACAGGGGTCCGGCCGCTGTACTGCTCATCCCGGAAGGCTAATCGCCCTCGTGCCTGCTGGTCGATGAATGGCCCCATTGCCTCACCCGCGACCCCGCCCCTCACACCCCCAGGCAAGATGGGGGTGACCTGCTGTCGCGCTGACCGAGGAGTGCCCCCATGGCCACCCACCTGACGGTGACCCGCGCCGAGATGATCACACCGAGCATCCGGCGGCTGTGGTTCTCGTGCGACGACCTGTCCGCCTTCGCAGGGAGCGACTTCACCGATCGCTACGTCAAGCTCGTGTTCAGGAAGCCCGGGGTCGACTACCCCGAGCCGCTGGACCTGCGCGCGCTGCGCGGCGTACTCCCCGCGGAGGACCTGCCGAGCGTGCGCACCTACACGGCGCTGTTCCCCGACGTCGCCCGTGGCACCCTGGCGATCGACTTCGTCGTCCACGGGGACGAGGGCGTCGCCGGTCCGTGGGCGGCCGCGGCCCAGCCAGGTGACACCCTGCTCGCCAACGGTCCTGGCGGTGGCTACCGGCCCGACCCGGCCGCCGACTGGCACCTGCTGGTGGGTGACGAGTCGGCGCTGCCGGCCATCACGGCGGCTCTCGACGTGCTGCCGGCCGACGCTGTCGTCCGGGTCGTGCTGGTCGTCGAGTCCGCCGAGGAGGAACCGTCGCTCACGCTGCCTGCGGGCGCCCAGCTCACCGTCGTCCACCGTTGCGAGGGTGACGCCGACGATGCGCTGGTGGCGGCGGTGCGCGCCCTCGAGTGGCTGCCCGGCCGGGTGCAGGCCTTCGTCCACGGCGAGGGTCAGGTGACGATGCATGGCGTTCGTCCCTACCTGCTGCGGGAGCGGGGGCTCGACCGGGACCAGGTCTCGGTGTCGGGCTACTGGCGCCGTGGTCGCACCGAGGAGGGCTTCCGCGACTGGAAGCGAGCTGAGGTCGAGAGCGCGTAGCGGAACGTACCCAAGGCCGGGTCCGGCAGCTGCGCTGAGCCTGGACGAAGCGTGGGTCGCGGGCGATAGGTACGTTCGTCTCCGCGAACGGCCGGTGAGAGGACGGGATGATGGGGCTGACGTGGACTGTGAAGGCGAGCTTCCGGGCGTACGTCGAACGGCTGGCCGACGGCAGCGTCGTCGTGTCGGACGGCGCTCAGGTGGCGGTCGACGGCGGCTGGACCTTCGGGGCGGACCCGACGGTGTCAGCGCCCGTGGGAGTCGACGGCTTCCTCGCCTTCCACGGTGAGGTCCGGTTCCAGGCCCACGGCGGGCTGCTCGTGGTCAGGATCCTCGACCCCTGGCTGACGGTGGTCGGCGAGCGGGGTGAGCTCACCATCTCCACCGGGTCCGGTCGTGCCGCGCTGGTCAGTCTCGACATCGCCCAGGTGGACTCACCCGCGGGCACGGCGACCTGGGCGGCCACCGACGTACGCCTCACCCCGGACGGCGTCGAGCTGTTCAACGGCGTCTACCAGGCCGGCGAGCCGTTCGAGCCGTTCACCATCACCCTGCCGCTGGCCCCGCACTGAGGCGGCTAGCGCAGGCGCCGCACCGGAAAGCTCATGGGCGGGTTCGCGATCGACTCCTGGGCAGCGATCAGCTGGATCTCCCGGGTTCCCGCCTCGATCGTCTTCTGCAGCACGGCGAAGGCCGAGGACGTGGTGGCGGCCAGGGCATCGGCAGGGGAGCCCGTCGCGGTCAGGTGGGCGAGGTAGAGCGCTGCGACCATGTCGCCCGCACCGCTGACCGTGATCGGCAGCCGCGGCGTGGTCACTGCCCAGGCCCCTTCGTCGGACACCGCGATGACCTCGAGGAGATCGGTCGGCGAGGCGTCGTGGACGACGCTGGTCACCAGCAGATGACGTGGACCCGTGGCTCGGACCAGGTCGGCGGCCGCGAGCACGTCGTCGAGCGTCCTGGTGGATCGACCGGCCAGGAAGTCCAGCTCGAACTGGTTGGGCGTGGCGATGTCCGCCTGCGGCAGCACGTGGTCGCGCATGAACTCCGGGATGCCGGGGCGCACGAACATGCCGGTCTCGACGTCCCCCATCACCGGGTCGCAGCAGTAGACGGCGTCCGGGTTGAGGGCCTTCACCCTGGCCACCGTCTCGAGGATGACCGCGCCGACGTCCTCCGCGCCCTGGTAGCCGCTCAGCACCGCGTCGAGCTGCCCCAGGACGCCGCGGTCGTCGATCCCGGTGATCACCTCGGCCACCTCGGTCGCGGCCAACAGCTGCCCGCGCCAGGCGCCGTACCCGGTGTGGTTGGAGAAGTGCACGGTGTTCACCGCCCACACCTCGTGTCCCAGCCGCTGGAGGGGGAACACCGCAGCCGAGTTGCCCACGTGTCCGTAGGCCACCGACGACTGGATGGACAGGATCTTCACCTGCCCAACCTAGGCGACCTGCAGGCTCCGCTTCGACAGGCCCATCCAGAACCCGTCGATCACCTGGATGCCCGGCTCGGCCGCGTCGGTGGCGGCACCGAGGGTGATGAACAGCGGCGTGTAGTGCTCCAGCGTCGGGTGCGCGTAGGGCATGCCCGGGGCCTTCGAGCGGTACGCCGCGAGCGCGTCGACGTCGCCTCGGGCCAGCGCCTCGCCGGCCCAGGCGTCGAAGTCGGTCGACCAGCCGGGTGCGGCCGCGTTGATCTCGAACGACGTCAGGAACGGCAGGCCGTGGGTGAGGAAGCCCGACCCGATGATCAGGACGCCCTCGTCGCGCAGCGGCTTGAGGCGTTCGCCCAGCGCCATCAGGCGGATGGGGTCGTGGGTCGGCAGCGACATCTGCAGCACCGGGATGTCGCCCTCGGGATACATGATCCGCAGCGGCACCCAGGCGCCGTGGTCGAGTCCGCGACTGGTGTGCTGGTGGACCGGTTCGTTGTGCGGCATCATCGCCGCGACCCGGTTCGCGAGGGCGGTCGCGTCGGGAGTCTGGTAGGTCATCCGGTAGTAGCGCTCCGCGAACCCGCCGAAGTCGTAGACCAGCGGTGCGCCACTGGCCGTCAGGCTCACCGGCGCGGACTCCCAGTGGGCGCTGACGATCAGGATCGCCTTGGGGCGGGGCAGGTCCTGCGCCCAGGCGGCCAGCTGGCCGGACCAGATCGGGTCGTCGAGAAGAGGGGGCGCGCCGTGGCCGATGTAGAGGGCGGGCATCCGGGAGTCGGTCATGGAACCAGCATAGACCTAAATAGTTGTTGCTTCAACTAAACCGTGGGCAGTGCCCAGTCGACCGGCGTACCGCCCTGCTGCTCGAGCAGGCTGTTCACCCGGCTGAAGGGGCGCGACCCGAAGAAGCCGCGCGAGGCCGACAGCGGCGAGGGATGCACCGACTCCACCCACGGGACATCACCGAGCATCGGCTTGAGCGACTGGGCATCGCGGCCCCAGAGGATGGCAGCCCGCGGTCCTCCGCGGGCCACCAGGGCGTGGATGGCGCACTCCGTCACCGGCTCCCAGCCCCGGCCGCGGTGGGAGGCGGCCTCGCCCGGCCGGACCGTGAGCACCCGGTTGAGCAGCATCACCCCCTGGTCCGCCCAGGCGGTCAGGTCGCCATGGGGGGCCGGCGCGATGCCCAGGTCGGTGGACAGCTCCTGGTAGATGTTGGCCAGCGAGCGCGGGATCGGGCGTACGCCGGGAGCCACGCTGAAGCTGAGCCCGACCGGATGGCCCGGGGTCGGGTAGGGGTCCTGGCCGACCACGAGCACCTTGACCTCCGACAGCGGCCGCTCGAACGCGCGGAGGATCGCATCGCCCGCGGGCAGATAGGCCCGACCGGCCGCGAGCTCGTCACGCAGGAACCTGCCCATCGCCTCGATCCGGTCCTCGACCGGCGCGAGCACCTCGGCCCAGTCGGGCGCGACGAGACCACGCTCGACCAGGCTCGACAGGGCGCTCATGCGACGGCGACCGGCGCCGCCACGCGCGCCGTACGGAACAGCAGCAGGACGAAGCAGACGAACACCACCAGGGCGATCAGCACGGCCAGCAGGGCCACGACGGCGAGGTCGGTCTCCGACAGCACCCAGCCGAGCGGGTAAGCGGCCACCGACAGGCCCAGGTTCCACCACCGGATCGTGTCGGCGGTGCGGGCGGAGGGGGTGCCGGGCAGGGCCTCCCTGATCCCCGAGCAGCTGCACCAGACGAAGGCCGTCAGCGCGACGGTTCCGACCAGCCACACCCAGGACATCGGATCGGCCGCTTGCTGCAGGTCGAACAGCGCGGAGAGCGCCCCCGCGATGCAGACGATCCCGGCCCTGCCGAACCACGCACTATGCGCCCGCAGGCCGACGACGGCGTAGCCGGCGAGCCCCCACCCGAGAAGGTCCGGCGCCAGGTCCAACCCGTCCACGCGCACGTCGATCACGATCAGGAGGACCCCCCAGGCGACCAGCCTCAGAGCCCTCACGAGGTGCCCTTCAGCCCGCGCGACGCCTTGGAGTCATAGCGCCGCTGCGGGTTGGAGCCGATCTGGTCGCGCCTCGTCGCCGCCGACTTCGCCGCCGACTTCGCCGCCGTCTTCGGCGCTACCCTCCTGGCGGTCTTCCTGGCCGGCTTCCGGGCGGCCTTCGCGGGAGTCGCCGTGGCCGACCACTGCCCGAACCACTCGTCGAGGACCTCCCAGGTCGTACGCCGTGCCGCACGCCCGGCCAGCATGCCCAGATGGCCGCCAGGAACGATCTCGAAGCGGACCTCCTCCGAGCCGCTCAGCAGCGGCAGCACCGCCCGCACGGCCGCGACCGGCGCGATGCCGTCGGTGGAGCCGCCGAAGACCAGCACCGGAGCGGTGATCGAGGACATCTCGATCGTCCTGTTCCCGAACCGGATCGAGCCGGTGCGGAAGTCGTTGGCCCGCACGAAGCGGTGGTAGAGCTGCCCGAACGCCCGGCCCGGATAGGCGATCATCCCGGACGTGAACGCGTCGACCGCCTCGACCTGGGCCAGGAACTCGCGGTCGTCGAGATGGGTGGCCAACGCGATCGGCTTGGTGATGAGCTTCTGCACCGAGGACAGCTGGAACGCCCAGCGCACCAGCGGCTGCGGCGCCCCACCGATGGCCTGGTAGAGCCGGGTGAACGGGCTGAGGACGGCGGGCAGCTCGAGGTTGAGCAGCGGTCGCAGCGGCGCCACCATCGGCACCAGGCTGACGTCGAACGGCGTACCCAGCAGAGTCAGGGACGCGATCGGAAGGCCCGGCTGGTCGGCTGCGGCAAGGGCCGCGAACACGCCGCCGAGGCTCCACCCGACGACATGCACGGGTCGTCCGCCGGCGTGCGCCGACACCTCGCGGATCGCGGTCGGCACCACCTCGTCGATCCAGTGCTCCATGCCGAGCTCACGGTCCTTGAAGGAGACCTGGCCGTATTCCACCAGGTAGGTGGGCCGGCCCTGCGCGACCAGGTGCTCGACCAGCGAGCAGCCGCGCCGCAGGTCGTAGCACGACGACGGGGCCGCCAGCGGGGTGACCAGCAGCACCGGATCGCCGTCCGCGACCACGTCGAGCGCCGGTCGGTAGTGGTAGACCTCGCGGAGATTTCCCTCGTCGATCAGGGTGCGGGGCATCGGACGGAGATCGGCCAAGCCGCCGTACATCACCAGGTGCGCGACGTTGCCGACAGCGGAGACGACCTGATCGGGCTTGGGGATCAGATCCATGACCTGAAATTACCTGATCTCGACAGCGTGCCCTGCTGGCTGTAGACACCTTGCATGAAGTGGACCACGGCGGCTGCCGCCGTCACTGCCGCCGTGGGTGCCGTCGCCGCTCACGACCTGGTGCAGAAGAAGCACGCGATCCTGCGCAACTTCCCGGTGATCGGGCACGGTCGGTTCATGCTCGAGCGGGTCGGCCCCGAGCTCCGGCAGTACATCGTGACCTCCAACGAGGAGGAGCGCCCGTTCAACCGCGACCAGCGGCGCTGGGTCTATGCGTCGTCCAAGCTGGAGAACAACTACTTCGGCTTCGGCACCGACAACAACGTCGAGCACCTCGACGGCTACCCGATCATCAAGCACCGCACCTTCGCTCCGGTCGAGGCGCCGACCAAGCCGCATGCCGGGGAGGAGGTCCCGCTGCCCTCGGCCAAGGTCCTCGGCGGTCCGCGCGGCCGCGCCCGCGCGTTCCGCCCGGCCTCGGTGGTGAACATCTCGGGGATGAGCTTCGGGGCACTGTCGTCGCACGCCATCACCGCACTGAACGAGGGCGCGAAGCAGACCGGCTGCCTGCACAACACCGGTGAGGGCGCCCTGTCGCCCTACCACCGCAGGGGCGGAGACGTCGTCTTCCAGATCGGTACGTCGTACTTCGGCTGCCGCGACGACTCCGGCCACTTCGACCTGGGCCGGCTCAAGGACCTCGTCGCCGGCGCACCGGTGAAGGCGATCGAGATCAAGCTGTCGCAGGGAGCCAAGCCGGGGCTGGGCGGCATGCTGCCGGGCGAGAAGGTGAGCGCCGAGATCGCGGAGATCCGCGGCATCCCGGTGGGCCAGGACTGCGCCTCGCCGTCGCGGCACCAGGTCTTCCACGACATCGACTCGATGCTCGACTTCGTGGAGCTGGTCGCCACCGAGACCGGCCTCCCGGTGGGCATCAAGTCCGCCGTCGGCCACCTGGAGTTCTGGGACCACCTGGTCGAGGCTATGCTGCCGCGGCAGCGCGGGGTCGACTTCGTCAACATCGACGGGGGCGAGGGCGGCACCGGCGCAGCGCCGATGATCTTCTCCGACGCGGTGGCCTACCCCTTCCGGATCGGCTTCGCGCAGGTCTACCGGCGCTTCGCCGCTGCCGGGCTGGCCGACGACGTCACGTTCGTGGGCGCAGGCAAGCTGGGGATCCCCGAGAACGCCGTGGTGGCGTTCGCCCTCGGAGTCGACATGGTGAACGTCGGCCGCGAGGCGATGCTGGCCCTGGGCTGCATCCAGGCCCAGAAGTGCCACACCGACCACTGCCCGGTCGGGGTGGCGACGCAGAACCCGCGCTACGTGCGGGGGCTCGACGTCACCCTCAAGAGTGTCCGGGTGGCCAACTACATCCGGTCGCTGCGGCGAGACCTGCTCAAGGTCTCCGAGGCGGTCGGCGTACCCCACCCGGGGCTGCTCAGCGTGGCGGATATCGACGTGCTCGACGGGCTGCGCAGCGCCACCCCGATCGGCGAGCTGTACGGCTACGACCCGTCGTGGCCACGACTGTCACCCCAGCTGGCCGCCGACATCACCCGGATCATGTCCGCCGTCGAGCTGCCCCACGAGCAACCCCCCACCCGTTGACCCGGGGCGCAACTCAACGGGCCCGGAGGCGCAACTCGGCACGGGCTATCGGGGGGTGGCGTCGCGCACGACCTTGCCGTGCTCCGGACGGGTGGCCGCGAGCTCGTCGAGGAAGTGCTGTGCCCAGCGGGTGACGTCGTTCTCGAGCACCGTCTTGCGCATGGTGCGCATCCGGCGGGTGATCTCGCGGGGCTCGGCGTCGAACGCCTCGCGCAGCGCCGACTTCATCCCGTTGATGTCGTAGGGGTTGACCAGCCAGGCCTGTCGCAGCTCGTCAGCGGCGCCGGCGAACTCCGAGAGCACCAGCGCGCCGTCCTCCTCGAGCCGGCAGGCGACGTACTCCTTGGCGACCAGGTTCATCCCGTCGCGCAACGGGGTGACCACCATGATGTCCGCGGCCCGGTAGAGCGCCGCCATCTCGTGCTGGGGGTAGGACGAGTGCAGGTAGGAGATGACCGGCTTGCCGATCCGGCCGAGGTCGCCGTTGATCCGGCCCACCAGGCGGTCGATGTCGTCGCGCAGCCGGCGGTACTGGTCGACGCGTTCGCGCGACGGCGTGGCCACCTGCACGAACACGGTGTCCTCGACGTCGAAGTAGCCGTCGCGGACCAGCTCGCTGTAGGCGCGCAGACGGGCGTAGATGCCCTTGGTGTAGTCGAGTCGGTCGATGCCCAGGAAGATCTTGCGCGGGTTGCCGAGCTCGGTGCGGATCTCCGCGGCGCGCTCCAGCACCGACTCGGACTCGGCGAGCTCCTGGAAGACGGCGGTGTCGATCGAGATCGGGAACGCGGCTGCCTGCACGGTGCGGCCGTCGGGCAGGTAGACCATGTCGCGGTGGGTCTTGTGTCCGACGCGCTGGCGCACCAGGCGCACGAAGTTGGCCGCGCCTCCGGCCAGCTGGAAGCCCACCAGGTCGGCACCGAGAAGCCCCTCGAGGATCTGGCGGCGCCAGGGCAGCTGCTGGAACAGCTCGGCCGGGGGGAAGGGGATGTGCAGGAAGAAGCCGATCCTCAGGTCGGGTCGCAGGTCGCGCAGCATCTGGGGAACGAGCTGCATCTGGTAGTCCTGCACCCACACCAGCGCCCCCTCCGCGGCGATCTCGGCCGCCTTCTCGGCGAAGCGCTGGTTGACCTTGACGTAGTCGATCCACCAGTCGCGGTGGAACTCCGGCTTGGCCACGACGTCGTGGTAGAGCGGCCACAGCGTGCCGTTGGAGAAGCCCTCGTAGAAGTACTCGACCTCCTGGGCCGACAAGGACACCGGCACCAGTCGCAGGCCGTCCTCCTCGAACGGCTCGAGGTCGTCCTCGGTGCTCCCGGGCCACCCGATCCAGGCGCCGTCGTTGGCGCGCAGCACGGGTTCGAGGGCCGTGACGAGACCGCCAGGAGAGCGCCGCCAGCCCACGGAGCCGTCACTGTTGGTCACGCGGTCGACCGGCAACCGGTTGGCCACGATGACGAGGTCGGCCGAGCCCTTGTCAGTCACGTCGGCAACCCTAGTCGGCGACTCGCCGTCATCCGAATGACATCGTTGTGGTTTGTCGCCTACAGTAAGAGCACACGTGCACTGACGGGAGACTTGGGATGGACGCCGCGAACGCCTTCGAAGGCAGTCAGGGCGCTGCCGGCGCGCCGCTGCTGTCCGATCGCGACCGCGAGATCCTCGAGTTCGAGCGTCAGTGGTGGAAGTACGCCGGCGCCAAGGAGCAGGCGGTGCGGGAGAAGTTCGACATGTCCTCCACCCGCTACTACCAGGTGCTCAACTCCCTGATCGACAAGCCCGAGGCGCTCGAGGCCGACCCGCTGCTCGTACGCCGCCTGCGCCGGTTGCGCGCCGCGCGTCAGCGCCAGCGCTCCGCCCGCCGACTCGGCTTCGAGGTCTGAGTCGTGCGTCGTCGCGACGAGCGCGGTGTGGCGTTCCCGTCGCCCCTGGTGATCCTCAGCATCGTGGCGGTGGCGATGGCCGGGCTGGCCTTCGTCGCCACCCAGGACTCCGACGAGCCCGCCCAGCAGGCGAAGACCGTGGCCGAGCCGTCGGTGACGCCGACGCCGACGCCGACGCCGACACCGAAGCCCCCCAAGGTGGTCAAGCAGCCGACGGTCAAACGCGGTGAGATCTTCGTCGAGGTCTACAACAACTCCGGCATCTCCGGTCTGGCCGGCACCACCGCGAGCCGAGCCCGCGGGGCCGGCTGGAACGTCGTGGGCTCCGACAACTGGTACGGCACCATCCCTGCCTCGACCGTCTACTACCCACCCCGGCTGGCGCCCGCCGCCAAGGCGCTCGCCAAGGATCTGGGCATCTCGCGTCTCCAGCCGGCCGTCGACCCGATGCGCTTCGACCGTCTCACGGTGATCCTGACCAGCGACTACTCCTGAGGTTCGTGGTTGGCTGGGCCCATGGAGTTCACCTCCCCTGAGGCCGAACAGCGCTACGCCGCGCTCGTGCGCGAGTCCGCCGACGCGATCGTCGGGCTCGACTTCGACGGCACCCTGTCCCCGATCGTGGCGGACCCTGCCGAGGCTCACATCCATCCCGGGGCGCCCGAGGTCCTCGTCGACCTGTCGGCGCAGGTGCGGGCAGTCGCGGTCATCACCGGACGCCCCGCGCGGCAGGCACTGGCCCTCGGCGGGCTCGATGTCGTGGGTGACGCCATCGGCGAGCAGGGGCGCGAGCTCTTCGTCTACGGGCAGTACGGCAACGAGCGCTGGTCCTCGACCGACCGCCGGGTCATCTCGCCCCGACCACCGCACGGGGTCGCCTCGTTCCTGCGCGACGTGCCCGGCGTCGTACGCCGCGCTGGGTTCGGCGAGGCCTACATCGAGGAGAAGGGGCTGGCCGTGGCGGTGCACACCCGCCGCCTCGACGACCCGGACGCCGCCTACGAGCGGCTGCTCCCGCTGGTCTCCGACCTGGCCCACCACTACGACCTGATGGTCGAGCCCGGCCGCAACGTCATCGAGGTGCGAGCGCCGGGCATGGACAAGGGGGAGGCGGTGTTCAAGCTGGCCACCGACCTGGCCGCACGCGGGTTCATGTTCGCCGGCGACGATCTCGGCGACATCGAGGCCTTCAAGGCTGTCGTCCAGCTGCGGGCCAGCGGGCTGGCCACGCTGCTGGTGTGTTCGGACTCGGCGGAGCAGAGCGCCCTGAAGGACCTCGCGGATGTGGTCGTGGCCGGACCGGTGGGGGTGCTCGAGCTGCTGGCCCAGTTCACTGTCGACGCCGCTTCCATCCGTGCCTGAGACAGTGGATGAGCGGTCCAGATGCCGGGACCGCTGTACACATGGTGAGACGTGATGCGTAGGCTGGGGCACAGCTCATCGAGAGGGACTGAGGGAACGGCCCGTTGAAGTCCCGGCAACCGCCGCGAACCCCCCGTCGAACCTGACGGTCGCGGAAACGGTGCTAATTCCGGCCTGAGGCGAGATACGCCACGGGGAAGATGAGAAGGAGGACTTCATGAGCGCCATTGATTCCCTGACCGAGCCTGCTGCGACGGCCGAGACCCCCGCCACGGCCGAGACCGCCCTGCGTGAGGGCGCCTTCGGCAACGCGACCGGGCTCGCCTGTCGCGAGTGCGGTCACGAGATCGCGCTCGGTCCTCACTACGCCTGTCCGGAGTGCTTCGGACCGCTCGAGATCGCCTACGACTTCCCCGCCGTCACCCGGGAGCAGATCGAGGCCGGCCCTGCCAACATCTGGCGCTACAAGGCCCTGCTGCCGGTGCCGGACGACATCGAGCAGAGCCCCAACATGGAGCCCGGCTACACCCGGCTGTTGAAGGCCGACAACCTCGGCGCCGCCCTCGGCATCGACAACCTCTGGGTCAAGGACGACTCCACCAACCCGACCAACTCCTTCAAGGACCGGGTCGTCGCCTGCGCCCTGAGCGCGGCCACCGAGTTCCACAGCAAGGTCTTCGCCTGCCCCTCCACCGGCAACCTGGCCAACGCCGTCGCCGCGGCCGGTGCGCGTGCGGGCATCAAGACGGTCGTGTTCATCCCGGCCAACCTCGAGCAGCCCAAGCAGGTCAACTCCGCGATCTACACCGACTCGCTGGTCGCCGTGAACGGCAACTACGACGACGTGAACCGGCTCGCCTCCGAGATCGCGGGCGAGGAGGAGGGTTGGGCGTTCGTCAACGTCAACGTGCGGCCGTTCTACGCCGAGGGCTCCAAGACCCTGGGCTACGAGATCGCCGAGCAGCTCGGCTGGCGGCTGCCCGACCAGATCGTCATCCCGGTGGCGTCGGGCTCCCAGCTCACCAAGGTGCACAAGGCGTTCCAGGAGCTGATCAAGCTCGGCCTCGTCGACGACAAGCCCTACAAGGTCTTCGGCGCCCAGGCCACCGGCTGCTCGCCGGTGTCGGTGGCCTACAAGGCCGGCGTCGACGCGATCCGTCCGGTGAAGCCCGACACCATCGCCAAGAGCCTGGCCATCGGCAACCCCGCCGACGGCATCTACGTCCTCGACATCTGCCGTGAGACCGGCGGTGCGGTCGAGGACATCACCGATGATGAGGTCCGCGCCGGCATCGTGCTGCTGGCCCGCACCGAGGGCATCTTCACCGAGACCGCCGGGGGCACCACGGTCGGCGTCCTGAAGAAGCTCGTGGAGACCGGCCAGCTCGACACCACGCTCGATACCGTCGTGATCAACACCGGTCACGGCCTCAAGACCCTCGACGCGATCTCCGACCAGGTCGGGGCCGCGGCCGTGATCGAACCGTCGTACGCCGCGTTCGCGGCCACCGGCATCGCCTGAAACCCGTCAACGAGAGGCAAGCATGAGCGTCAGTGTCCGGATCCCGACCATCCTGCGCACCTACACCGGTGGGGAGTCCCAGGTGAGCGCCAGCGGTTCGACGCTGGCCGAGGTGCTCGACGACCTCGACGAGTCCTACTCCGGGATCAAGGGGCGGATCCTCGACGAGGCCGGCGAGCTGCGCCGCTTCGTCAACGTCTACGTCGGCAACGACGACGTCCGCTTCCTCGACAACCTGGCCACGCCGACCCCCGAGGGCACGCAGATCTCGGTCATCCCTGCTGTCGCCGGCGGCTGAGCAGCAGCCGCTCCGGCTCGTTGTCGCACAGCGCGATGGCCTCGTCGTAGGCCTCTCGCGCCTCCTCGAGGCGACCGGCGCGCGCCAGCAGCTCCGCGCGTACGCCGGGCAGCCGGTGGCCGGGCAGCGCGACCTCCCGCAGCGCGGCCAGCCCGGCCAGGGGACCGTCGGCCTCGGCGACGGCCACCGCCCGGTTGAGTCGTACGACGGGGGAGTCGGCGCAGGCCACCAGCTCGTCGTAGCGGCTGACGATGCGGGGCCAGTCGGTGTCCTCGGCGCGGGCTGCGACGGCGTGCTCGGCCGCGATCAGCGCCTGCAGCAGGTAGGGCTCGGGCGGGTGGTGGATGAGCGGCCGGAGCAGCTCGAGGGCCTCGTCGATCTCGAGGCGGTGCCAGGCCTGGCGGTCCTGGTCGGGTAGCAGCACCGGCAGTCCGTCGAGCGTGCGTGCGTCGCGTCGGGAGTGTTGCAGCAGCACCAGCGCCAGCAGGGCGGTGAGGACGGCATTGTCGGGGAGCAGGTCGTGCACCAGGCGCGTGAGCCGGACGCCCTCGCCGGCGAGCTCGGGGGAGCGCCCCGGAAGGTAGCCACTGGTGAAGGCCAGGTAGGCGACCGTCGCGAGGGTGTCGACGCGGGCGTCGAGCTCGTCGGCGGCGGGGACCTCGAACCGCTGGCCGGCGAGCCGCCGGCGGGCCCGGGTCAGCCGGGCGGCCATCGTGGCGCGCGGCACCAGGAACAGCGAGGCGATCTCCTCGGTCGGCACGCCGAGCACCAGTCGCAGGGTGAGCGCTACGGCCGACTCGGGGGACAGCGCGGGGTGGGCGCACAGCAGCACGAGCCGCAGCCGCTCGTCGGTGATGGTGTTGCCGGGATCGGCCATGGAGCGCTGCGCCTCCTCTCGGGTGCGGGCGTCGACGACGAGGAGTGGCTCCTTGCGGGCGACCACGGCCTCGCTGCGCAGCCGGTCGAGGATGCGGCGGCGTGCGGCGGTCAGCAGCCAGGCGGCCGGGTTGGTCGGCGTACCAGACGTGGGCCAGGTGCGGGCCGCCGCCTCGAAGGCGTCGGCGAGGCCGTCCTCGGCCACGTCGAGTCGTCGGAACCGTGCGACGAGCAGGGCCAGCAGGCGGCCCCACTCGTCGCGATGGATCTGCTCGAGAGTGGTCACATGTCGGAGCTGTGGTCCACGCACTCGCGGACCTCGATCGAGGCCTCGCCCTCGGCCAGCTTGCCGACGCAGTTGAGCAGGTCGTCGAGGTTGTCCGACTCGACCAGGTAGAAGCCGGTCAGCTGCTCCACCGACTCGGCGTAGGGGCCGGCTGTCACGGTGACGGCGTCGAGCGCGCCGGACACGACGTGGGCGGTCTTGGAGTGGGTCAGCTCGGCGCCGGCCTTGACGGTGTGCCCGCGCTCGGCGAGCACCGCCGCGAAGGCGTTGTGCTTGGCGTACATCTCGGCCTTCTGCTCGAGCGAGGCTGCAGCCCAGGCGTCCTCGTTGTCCGGAATCAGTACGACGTACTCGGTCATGATGCGGTCCTTCCGTCTTGGGTGGAGTCTGTCATCGAGATGACGTGCGGGATACGCCAGAATCGACGCGGCGATCGGGACAACTCGTCCAGACAAAGTGGGAGCGTTCCCACAGAACTCTTGACAGGCGAGGTGATCGCGGTCACAGTTGCGTGGGAACGCTCCCACTTATCCGCCGAGAACGGGTGACAGACGATGACACAGCACAAGAACCGCACCAGGCTGACGGCCCTCGTGGCGCTCACCCTGGCGACCGCAGCAACCCTCGCCGCGTGCGGCGGGGACGGAGACGAGGCCGGTGAGGAGGTGACCCTGCGGGTGTCCGTCTTCGGCAACTTCGGCTACGAGGACCTCTATGAGCAGTTCGAGAAGGACAACCCCGGGGTCACCATCGTGGAGGCCGCCGAGGGAGACCTCGGTCAGTACAACACCCAGCTGACCCAGAAGATCGCGGCCGGCAGCGGCGCCGGTGACGTCGTGGCGATCGAGGAGGGTCAGATCGTCAACTTCCTCCAGAGCCCCGACAACTTCGTCAACATGCAGGACCACGGGTCGAATGATCAGAAGGACCAGTGGCTCGACTGGAAGTACGAGCAGGCCACCACCGCCGACGGGAGCGCCACCATCGGCCTCGGCACCGACGTCGGCGGCCTGGCGATGTGCTACCGCAAGGACCTCTTCGAGCAGGCCGGCCTGCCGAGCGACCGCGAGGCCGTCAGCGCCCTGTGGCCCACCTGGGAGGACTACATCGCCACCGGCCAGGAGTTCCAGGACGGCATCGGCGACGACAAGGTGCACTTCGTCGACTCGGCGACGAACACCTACAACTCGATCCTGATGCAGTCCTCCGACCACACCTACTTCGACACCGACGGCAGCCTGGTGATCGACAGCAACCCGGCTGTCAAGGACGCCTGGGACACCTCGGTCCAGATGGTCGACGACGGCATCACCGCCCGGCTCAAGTCCTTCTCCAACGAGTGGAACGCCGGCTTCAAGAACGGCAGCTTCGCCACCATCGCCTGCCCGGCCTGGATGACGGGCTACATCAAGGAGCAGGCCGGCGAGGCCAACACCGGGAAGTGGGACATCGCCTCGGTCCCCGGCGGCGGCGGCAACTGGGGCGGCTCCTTCCTCGCCGTCCCCACCGCCAGCGAGCACCAGGAGCTGGCCATCAAGCTGGCGTTCTTCCTGTCCAGTGCCGAGGGCCAGCTGTCGGCGTTCAACGCGGTGGGCAACCTCCCCTCGAACCCGACGCTCTACGACACCCCGGAGCTCAAGGGCGCGGTCAACGAGTTCTTCAGCGATGCCCCCGTCGGCCAGATCTTCGTGGCCGGGGCGAAGAACCTGACGCCGGTCTACCTGGGTGCGAAGAACCAGCCGGTGCGCGACGCGGTCGAGAACGCCCTGCGCAGCGTCGAGAACGGGCAGAAGTCGTCGGCGGACGGGTGGGACACCGCGGTGTCCGACGCCGAAGCCGCCGCCGGCTGACCACCGACCGCCGATGGGTCCGGGGGACAACCTCCTTGCACTCCCGGACCCATCGGTACGCCGACCCGCACCATGCCAGCCACCCTCCCGACTGCCAGGAGTGACATGACCCGCCCCCAGCGAAGCAACGGGAACCGGCCGGACTCGGCCGTGCCCCTCGACGAGAAGGTCACCGGCTACGCCTTCGTGTCGCCGTTCTTCATCGTCTTCGCGATCTTCGGGCTCTTCCCGATCGTGTTCACGTTCTGGGTCTCCCTGCACGACTGGAACCTGCTGGGAGAGCACTCCTGGATCGGCTTCGCCAACTACGGCGACCTGATGGGCGACCCCAACTTCTGGAACGCCCTGTTCAACACTCTGGGCATCTTCGTGTTGGCGACCGTCCCGCAGCTGCTGCTCGCGCTGGCCCTGGCCCAGCTGCTCAACCAGAAGATCAGGGGCCGCACCCTGTGGCGGATGGGCGTGCTGCTGCCCAACATCACCTCGGTCGCGGCGGTGGGGATCATCTTCACGCTGCTGTTCGCCCGTGACTTCGGGCTGGTCAACTGGCTGCTGGGCCACGTCGGCGTCGACCCGATCGGCTGGCAGGACCACCGGTGGTCGTCCTGGCTGGCGATCTCGATCATGGTCGACTGGCGCTGGACCGGTTACAACGCGCTGATCTTCCTGGCCGCGCTGCAGGCGGTGCCGAAGGACCTCTACGAGGCCGCCGCGATCGACGGCGCCACCCCGCGCCGGCAGTTCTGGGCGATCACCATCCCGATGCTGCGCCCGACCCTGGTCTTCGTGTCGCTGATCTCCACGATCGGTGGGATCCAGCTCTTCACCGAGCCGCTGCTGTTCAACTCCGGGGCCAACGCCATCACCGGCGGCACCACCCGGCAGTTCCAGACGCTCACGATGTATCTCTACGAGAAGGCCTTCACCGGCCAGGAGTTCGGCTATGCCTCCTCCATCGCCTGGGTGATGTTCCTCGTCATCGCGCTCGTCGGGCTCGTCAACTTCCTGCTCCTGCGACGCCTGCGATCGGCGGCCTGACATGTCCAGACGACTCAACCCGACCGTGGTGATCCTCGCCTTCGTCTCCGCGGTCTCGGCGTTCCCGCTCTACTTCATGGTCGTGATGGCCTCGCGTCGCAACGAGGACATCACCTCGGTCCCACCGCCGCTGCTCCCGGGGGGCGAGCTGTGGACCAACATCGACCGGGTCCTGGCCAACCCCGACGTCACCTTCGCCCGGGCGATCGTGAACAGCCTGGTCGTCGCCTCGATCACGACGGTGGCCGTGGTGCTGTTCTCCTCGATGGCCGGGTTCGCCTTCGCCAAGCTGCGCTTCCTCGGTCGCCAGCCGCTGTTGGCGTTCGTCCTGGCGACGATGATGGTGCCGATCCAGCTGGGCCTGATCCCGCTCTACATGCTGATGACCAAGCTGCACCTCGCCGGCTCGCTCCCTTCGGTGATGCTGCCGTTCCTGGTCTCCGGGTTCGGGGTGTTCATGATGCGCCAGTTCGTCGCCCAGGCCGTGCCCGACGAGCTGCTCGCCGCTGCCCGGATCGACGGGGCCTCCACCTGGCGGACCTTCTGGTACGTCGTGATGCCGGTGCTGCGTCCCGCCGCAGCCGTCCTGGCGCTGCTCACGTTCATGGAGCGCTGGAACGACTTCCTGTGGCCCTACCTCGTCCTCGACCTCGACCACCCCACCGTCCAGGTGGCCCTGTCCCGGCTGGCGGGGGGCTACTACACCGACCAGTCGCTGGTGATGGCCGGGACGCTCCTCGGCGTCCTGCCCCTGCTGGTGGTCTTCATCCTCTTCGGCCGACAGATCGTCGGCGGCATCATGGAAGGCAGCATCAAGTCATGACCACGACCCACCCGTCGGGGCTTGTCGTCACCGGTCCCCGCCCGACCGACTTCCCCACCGACTTCCTGTTCGGCGCGGCCACCGCGTCCTACCAGATCGAGGGCGCCGTCGCCGAGGACGGCCGGACGCCGTCCATCTGGGACACCTTCAGCGAGGTGCCCGGCCGGGTGCGCGGCGGAGACACCGGTCTGGTCGCCTGCGACCACTACCACCGCTACCGCGAGGACGTCGCGCTGATGCGCGAGCTGGGGATCGGGGCCTACCGGCTGTCGTTGGCCTGGCCCAGGCTGCTGCCGAACGGTGGCGAGGTCCCCAACCCGGCCGGCATCGCCTTCTACGACCGGCTGGTCGACGAGCTGCTCGACGCCGGGATCACCCCCTGGGTCACGCTCTACCACTGGGACCTGCCCCAGCCCCTCGAAGACGCCGGCGGCTGGCCCGGCCGGGACCTCACCGACCGGTTCGCGGCGTACGCCGGGACCGCGGCGGCCGCGCTGGGCGACCGGGTCCACGACTGGATCACTCTCAACGAGCCCTGGTGCTCGGCGTTCCTCGGCTACGGCTCGGGCATCCACGCGCCCGGCAGGGTCGACCCGGCAGCCGCGGTGCGGTCCTCCCACCACCTGCTGCTCGCGCACGGCAAGGCGGTGCAGGCGATCCGGGCGGAGGCACCCGATGCCCGGGTCGGGATCACGTTGAACCTCTACCCGGTCACCCCGGCCGACGACCAGCCCGCCTCGCTCGACCTGGCCCGGCGACTCGACGGGCTGCACAACCGCTGGTTCCTCGACCCGATCTTCCACGGGAGCTATCCCGAGGACGTGCTGGTCGACCTCGCGCCGGTGCTCGACCCCGACCTGGTGCAGCCCGGCGACCTGGAGGTCATCTCGGCGCCGCTCGACTTCCTCGGCGTCAACTACTACACGCGCCACAACGTGCGGTCCTCGCCCTACCCCGGCACCAACCTCGCCGAGTTCTCCGGGCGACACCTCACCCGGGCCGCCAACGGCTGGGAGGTCGACCCCGACGGTCTCACCGAGGTGCTGACCCGGGTCACGCGCGACTACACCCCGCTGCCGCTCTACATCACCGAGAACGGGTCGGCCTGGGACGACGACGTGGCACCGGACGGCTCGGTCGAGGACCCGGAGCGCACCGCGTTCCTCGCCTCCCACCTGCAGGCCTGCCTCACGGCGCGCGACCAGGGAGCGAACCTGGCCGGCTACTTCGCCTGGTCGCTGCTCGACAACTTCGAGTGGGCGGAGGGCTTCGCGACCAGGTTCGGGCTCGTGTACGTCGACTACGAGACCCAGGCGCGGACGGTGAAGGCGAGCGGGCGCTGGTATCAGGGATTCATCCGGCAGCACGCCACGGGCATACTGACGCCATGAGCCGACCGCCGAGCACGCGGCCGACCCTCGAACAGGTGGCCGCTCTGGCCGGCGTGGGGCGCGGCACGGCCTCCCGGGTGATCAACGGCGGCGCGAAGGTGTCGCCGCGCGCCAGGCTGGCCGTCGAGGAGGCCATCGCCGAGCTCGGCTACGTGCCCAACCCGGCCGCCCGGACCCTGGTCACCCAGCGCACCGACGCCGTCGCCCTGGTGATCGCCGAGTCGGAGGAGCGGATCTTCGGAGAGCCGTTCTTCGCCGGAGTCGTCCGCGGGATCGGGTCGGCGCTGAGCGAGGCCAACCGCCAGCTCGTGCTGCTGATCGCCCAGGCCGGCCACCGCACCGGCCACCTGGCCGACTACCTCACGCGTCAGCACGTCGACGGCGTACTCCTGCTCTCCCTGCACGACGACGACGAGCTGCCCCAGCGCATGCGCTCGCGGGGACTCCCGGTCGTGCTCGGCGGCCGGGTCAACGACACCGAGCCGGGGTCCTACGTCGACGTCGACAACTTGCTCGGCGCGCGTCTTGCGGTCGACCACCTCGTCCATCGAGGACGCCGCCACATCGCCGCGATCGCCGGCCCGCTGGACATGGTCGCCGGCCGCACCCGGCACGAGGGGTACGTCGCCGGGCTCGTCGCCGCCGGCCGCGAGGTCGACGAGCGGCTGGTGGCCCACGGCGACTTCAGCCAGGAGAGCGGCGAGGCGGCGATGCGCGAGCTGTTGATCCGGTTCCCCGACCTCGACGCCGTCTCGTGCGCCAACGACCTGATGGCCGCGGGAGCGCTGCGGGTGCTCCGGGAGGCCGGCCGGCAGGTGCCCGAGGACGTGTCGGTGGTCGGCTTCGACGACGCCCCCCTCGCCCTCACCACCCACCCGCCGCTGACCACCGTGCACCAGTCGCCCGAGCGGATGGGCCGCGAGATGGTCGACCTGCTGCTCGAGATCATGGCCAACCCCGACCAGCCCACCCACGGCCGGATGCTGCCCACCCACCTCGTGGTGCGCGGCAGCAGCTGAGCGCAGCCACTAGCCTGACCCCCGTGGACGACCTGGTGCTGCTGGCGACCTTCGAGGCGATGCCCGAGGGCGAGCCCGGACACGAGTCGCTGGACGCGGCGTTCCAGGCCCGCGGGGTCGACGCCCGCTGGGTGGTCTGGGACGACCCGTCGGTCGACTGGAACAGCGGGCTGGTGGTCGTCCGGGCCACCTGGGACTACGACGACCGGCTGCCCGAGTTCCTGACCTGGGTGCGCTCGGTGCCCCGGCTGCTCAACGGGGCCGCCGTCTTCACGTGGAACACCGACAAGGCCTACCTCACCCAGCTCGCCGCAGCGGGCGTGCCCGTCGTACCCACCGCTGTGGCGACGCCGGACACCGTCGCCGACGAGGCGGCGGCGTACGCCGTGGCGGTCGTCAAGCCGACCGTCGGAGCGGGTGGTCGTGGGGTCCAGGTCGTCGAGCGCGGCTCGGCGCCGGTGCTTGACGGGACCGGGCCGTGGATCGTGCAGCCCCTCGTCGAGTCGGTGCGCACCGAGGGCGAGACCTCGCTGTTCGTGATCGGCGGTCGGCCCACGAGCCAGTACCGCAAGGTCCCGCCCAGCGGCTCGATCCTGGTGCACGAGCACCTCGGCGGGAAGACGTACGCCGTACCGCTCGACGCCGAGGCCACCGACCTCGCCATCCGCGCGGTCGAGGGCGCCTCCGACCTGCTCGAGCGCGACCTGGCCTATGCCCGGGTCGACATGATGCGGCTCGACGACGGCCGGCTGCTGGTCAGCGAGCTCGAGCTGGTCGAGCCCGGGCTCTACCTCGACGTCGACGACCTCAACGCGGGTCCGTTCGTCGACATGGTGCTCACCCACCTCTGAGGCAAGGACATGTCATCGATCACCCGCGGCCACCTCACCTTCGACGAGTGGTTGGCCGGGTGAGCCGCCGCACTCCTACCCGAGCCGCAGCACCGTCGTGGGCGGCTCGGGAGCATCGCTGGGCCACCAGCTGCTCGAGGCTGCCAGGGCGGTGAGGGCGACCGCCACGAAGGTCAGGGCGATCCCGCTCCGCAGGCGGCGACTCGCGACCTCGGGTGTCGTCGCGTGGGCAGCCATCAGCGGCCAGGCCACCGTCGCCACGAGCAGCACCGACAGCCCGGCCAGGATCAGGCCGGCCAGGGCCAGCAGTCCGCTCGTGGTCTGCAGCCAGCGCGGGTCGGCATTTCCCGAGTCGCCCTGGATCACCCCGCACAGGCCCACGAAGGCCAGCGCTCCCAGCTGGAGTCGATGCCATTCGCGGGCGGAGTTGCGCAGTTCGGCGAGTGGGGTCGTGGTCGAATCAGTCATGTCAGCGCCTCCCAGAGGTGGGCATTTCACGTTACTCGCGCGACGGCGTGACCGGAACGGGTGCGAGCAGCCTCCAACCGAACCCGACCCCGGTGCGTTGACAACAGTGAGAGGTGGTGTGCGATGAACGAACGCGAGGCGTTCACCGAGTGGGCGCGCAGTCGTCAGCTCGGTCTGCTGCGCACCGCCGTCCTGCTCACCGGCGACCACCATCGTGCCGAGGACCTGGTGCAGGAGGCGCTGGCCAAGGTGGCCCTGCGGTGGAGTCGACTGGAGTCGGGCCATCCCGAGGCCTACGCCCGTCAGGTGATCGCCCGCGACCACATCTCCATGTGGCGCAAGCGACGCCGGGAGGTGGTGAGCCAGGTCGGCGACAGCGCCGGTCCCGTGCTCGACCCCGACCGGCATCTCGTCCTGCAGTCGGCGCTGGCGAGCCTGACACCACGCCAGCGCGCGGTCGTCGTACTCCGCTACTACGACGACCTCAGCGTCGAGGACACCGCACGGACCATGGGAGTCAGCCAAGGGACCGTCAAGAGCCAGACCCACCTGGCGCTGCGCCGGCTGCGTGAGTCGATGCCCGAGCTGGCTGACCTGTTGCGAGAGGGGTCCTGATGACCGAGCAGAGACTGCGCGAGCTGTTGCGCGAGTCGGTGGCGCACGAGTCCGGTCCCGACCTGGCCGATGCTGCCTGGGAGCAGTCGCGGCGCTCGCGACGCCGCTCCAGGCTCGCTGCCGTCGCCGGCTCGGTGGCGGCCGTCGTGGTCGTCGCCGGCGGGGTGGCGCTCCTCGAACGCCCGGACGCCGGCCTTGCCCCGATGCCCGCGCCCGGTGTCTCGTCGCCGGTGGGCGAGGCGGACGCCGACCTGGACGGTACGCCGGTCTGGTGGTCGCCGACAGGTGCCGATGAGGCCGCCCTGCCCTCGATCGGGCGCAGCCTCACCCGGCTGCCCGAGGAGATCGACCTGTCCGCACGGGCCGCGGACATCGCGACAGCGCCCTTGGACCAGGCGCTGGCCGCCTTCGCCGTCCTCGACGACTTCGGGGTGCAACGCCTCCTGCTGCTGGGTGCCGACGGCTCCTACCGGACGTTGGACATCTCGGCTCTCGACCCGGTGACCAAGCCCAACGGCTACCTGCTGCCGCCGGAGTCACCCTCGATGCTGTCGCCGGACGGCCGGACCCTGCTGTTCCCCCAGGACGGCCACCTCGAGCTCTACGACCTGCGCGCGAACGCCTGGCGTCGCATCGAGACCGGCTCGCGGCCGACCGCCTTCGCGACCTGGACCGCTGAAGGACAGATCCATCTGCCGCGGTCGAGCGGCAGCACCAGCGGCCCGGTGTACGACGTCGCCGGGGAGCTCGTCGGCGCGGCGGATCTGCACCCTCCGACCGAGGGGATCCCGCTCGGGCAGGCGGCGGTCTACGGCGTGACGAGGACCAGTCCCGACAGGTCCTCGGTCGCGCAGAGCTGGTCGATCGGAGCCGGAGTGCCCGCGCCCAGCGACACCTTCGCCGACCCCGAGATCATGGTGGTCACGCCGGGGATCGACTCCTCGATCCTGGCGTTCCCCGAGAGCGGCGACCAGCCGGTGCGGTGGAAGCAGTGCTGCCCGGCGGCCGGCTGGCTCGACGACGACACCGTGGTCTACGAGTCCCGCAAGGCGGTGCCCCAGCTGATCGCCTGGCGGATCGGCACGCACGACTTCCACACCGTCACCACCATCACCGGCTTCACTGCCGGTCAGGAGTCCTACACGGCCAGCTGGGCGGATCTCGACAGGGTGGGATAGCGGAAGATCTGTTTGCACTCGCGGGGGTCGAGTGCTAAACATGACGCTGGCACTCTCATCATGAGAGTGACAAGACATTGGGACCGGCGAGTTGAGGTCTGCAGCGTCGGCGGGAAGGGTTCGCCGGTTCGGCCAGATCGTCCGTCGCGGGCAGCTATCCGGTCCTGAACTCTCTAGCGTGAAGGAATCGCAGGAGTTATGGCGAAGCTTATTGCTTTCAACGAAGAGGCCCGGCGCGGCCTCGAGCGTGGCATGAACACGCTCGCGGACGCCGTCAAGGTGACTCTGGGCCCGAAGGGTCGCAACGTCGTTCTCGAGAAGAAGTGGGGAGCGCCCACCATCACCAACGATGGTGTGTCGATCGCCAAGGAGATCGAGCTGGAGGACCCCTACGAGAAGATCGGGGCCGAGCTCGTCAAGGAAGTTGCCAAGAAGACCGACGACGTGGCCGGTGACGGCACCACGACCGCCACGGTCCTCGCCCAGGCAATGGTCCGTGAGGGTCTGCGCAACGTGGCCGCGGGTGCGAACCCGATGGGTCTCAAGCGCGGCATCGAGGCCGCCGTGGCCGCTGTCTCCGAGCAGCTGTCCAGCATGGCGATCGAGATCGAGACCAAGGAGCAGATCGCGGCCACCGCGAGCATCTCCGCTGCGGACGCCACGGTCGGCGAGATCATCGCCGAGGCCATGGACAAGGTCGGCAAGGAAGGCGTCATCACGGTCGAGGAGTCGAACACCTTCGGGCTCGACCTCGAGCTGACCGAGGGCATGCGGTTCGACAAGGGCTACATCTCGGCCTACTTCGTGACCGACCCCGAGCGGATGGAGACGGTCCTCGAGGACCCCTACATCCTGATCGCCAACCAGAAGATCTCCAGCGTCAAGGACCTCCTGCCGCTGCTCGAGAAGGTCATGCAGTCCGGCAAGCCGCTGCTGATCCTCTCCGAGGACGTCGACGGCGAGGCGCTGTCCACGCTGGTCGTCAACAAGATCCGTGGCACCTTCAAGTCGGTCGCCGTCAAGGCTCCCGGCTTCGGAGACCGCCGCAAGGCCATGCTGCAGGACATCGCGATCCTGACCGGTGGCCAGGTCATCTCCGAGGAGGTCGGCCTCAAGCTGGAGTCGACCGGCATCGAGCTGCTCGGCCAGGCCCGCAAGGTCACCATCACCAAGGACGAGACCACCATCGTCGAAGGTGCCGGTGACACCGCTCAGATCGAGGGTCGGGTCAACCAGATCCGTGCCGAGATCGAGAAGTCGGACTCCGACTACGACCGCGAGAAGCTGCAGGAGCGCCTGGCCAAGCTGGCCGGCGGTGTCGCGGTGATCAAGGTCGGCGCGGCCACCGAGGTCGAGCTGAAGGAGCGCAAGCACCGCATCGAGGACGCCGTTCGCAACGCGAAGGCCGCCGTCGAAGAGGGCATCGTCGCCGGTGGCGGCGTGGCGCTCGTGCAGGCTGCTGACGCTGCCTTTGCCAAGCTGGAGCTCGAGGGTGACGAGGCCACGGGTGCGCAGATCGTGCGCTTCGCGACCGACGCCCCCCTCAAGCAGATCGCGATCAACGCCGGCCTCGAGGGCGGCGTCGTGGCGGAGAAGGTGCGCAACCTGACGGCCGGTCACGGTCTCAACGCGGCCACCGGTGAGTACGTCGACATGATCGCCGAAGGCATCATCGACCCCGCCAAGGTGACCCGCTCGGCACTGCAGAACGCCGCCTCCATCGCGGCGCTGTTCCTGACGACCGAGGTCGTCGTCGCCGACAAGCCGGAGAAGGCGCCCGCCATGGGCGGCGACCCCTCCGGTGGCATGGGTGGCATGGACTTCTGAGTCCCGCAACATCGACCCGTCGCAGATGTACGCACATCTGCGACGGGTCGACGCATTTCAGGTGTACATCTGCGACAGGTCAGCGGACGAGCTCGGCGGCCCGCTGGTGGTCGCGCAGGGCGAACACGATGACGCCGAGCTCCAGCGGGGGGAGCACCAGCGTCCACATCGTGGGGATGATGGCGAGCACCGCGCCGACGATGAGCAACGCGGTGCCGAGGTGCAGCTGGGAGGGTCGCAGCAGGACCCCGGCGAGCACCAGCAGGGCGCTGCCGAGCAGCGAGGAGACCCACAGCAGCGACGTGCGCAGCGAGTCGTCACGGTGGCTGTGGATGGCCAGCACCCCGTAGGCGAGCAGGATGACCGCGAGCCCGACAGCCAGCCAGGTTCCTTCGCGCGACTGCATGGCTGAACGGTAGGGGTCGGCGCTGCCTCCGGGCATGGCTCGACAGGGTGGTTCCTGGGTCCCAACCCGTGCTGGGGTTTTTTCGGGGACATACAGACGTAGTTGAGGGCGGTTTCCTTACGGTCGCGCCTGAGTTTTTTTCGAGCTGATGCGTGTCAGGGTTCCGCTGCCCCGGTCGTCGCGGCTCGGCCGGAAAGGAAGCGGCGCCAGCCGGACAGATGACAGTGTGGAGACCGTGAGCGAACCCATCACCGACGAGGAGCGTTTCGTCGCTCTGACGAGCCGCGTCGGCGACCCGATCCGGCGCTACGTGGCCCGTCGGGTCTCCGCCGGCGAGATCGACGACGTGCTGGCCGACGTGTTCCTCGTGCTCTGGCGGCGCCTGGACGACGTACCCCCTGACCACGAGCTGCCCTGGGCCTACGGGGTGGCCCGCAACTGCCTCAACAACGCGAGACGCGCCAACCGCCGCAACCTCGAGCTGCTCGACAAGGTGACCCGGCTCGACCGGCCCCAGCACTACGCGCCCTCCCAGTCGTACGACGGGCTGCACGACGCGCTGCGCCGCCTCGACGACACCGAGCGTGAGCTGCTCCGGCTGTGGGCCTGGGAGCAGCTGGCGCCCCGGGAGATCGCCGTGGTGCTCGACCTCACCCCCAACGCCGTGAGCATCCGCCTGACCCGCGCCCGCCAGAAGCTGGCCGACCTGCTGGGTCCGCCAGGAAAGACTCAGCCCGCTTCCGGACACATACCAGATGAAGGGAGCACGCCATGAACGACGACGAACTGCTGGCCCGGCTGCGCGATGCCGACCCCGCTGACCGCGCCCCGGCAGCCCCCGACCACTGGATCAAGGACCTGACGGAGGCGACCATGACCGAGAGCTCCACCGCCCCGACCGAGCCGGGCGGGCGCCGCGGTGTCTGGCTGCTCGCCGTGGCTGCCGCCGTGGTGATCGCGGGAGTCGGCGGCTACGCCCTGACGAGCGGCACCGACGGCACCAGCATCACGCCCCCACCGAGCGCCGCCTCGAGCAGCGGCCCCACGACGACCGACCTGGGCGCGCCACCGGCGACGGAGGCGAAGTGCATGGTGCCCAACGTCGCGGTTCTGAAGGGCGCCGACCTGGCCTTCGCCGGCACGGTCTCCTCGATCGACGGCGACCAGGTCACCCTGGACGCCGACCTCTGGTACGTCGGTGACCCCACCGACCAGGTGGTGGTCAGCGCCCCGTCGGCCGACTTCCGGGCGCTGCTGAGCGCCGTGTCCTTCGAGGACGGCCAGCGCTACCTGGTCGCGGCCAACGAGGGCAACGTGATGGTCTGCGGCTTCAGCGCGCCCTACGACGAGTCGCTGGCCTCGCTCTACGGCCAGGCCTTCCCCGGATGACCCCATGATCGCCGGGCTCGTGCTCGCCGCCGGGGCAGGCACCCGCATGGGCCTGCCCAAGGCGCTGGTCGAGGACGAGTCCGGACCATGGCTGCCCCGCGCCGTCGCCGCGCTGAGCGACGGTGGGTGCGAGCAGGTCAGCGTGGTGCTCGGAGCCGCGCCGCAGGCGGCGACGCTGGTGCCCGGCACACCCGTCGTGATCGCCGACGACTGGGCCGACGGGATGGCGGCGTCGCTGCGCGCCGGGCTCTCCTCGCTCGGTCCCGAGCCGGTCGCGGTCGTGGTCACGCTGGTCGACCTGCCCGACGTCGGCGCCCCGGTGGTCGCCCGCCTGCTCGCCCGTGAGGTCGACGCGACCACCCTCGCGCGCGCGGCGTACGCCGGGCAGCCGGGACACCCGGTGCTGATCGGGCGCGACCACCTGCCCGGCGTGATCGCCACGGCAGAGGGGGACCAGGGGGCCCGTGACTATCTGGCCGCGCACCGGCACGAGCTGGTCGAGTGCGGTGATCTGGCCGGCGGCCACGACGTCGACTCCCGCTGACCAACCTTCGACCAACGCCCGCCCACGTAGCCTTGCCGCATGGAGGAGATCGCCACCCGTCTGCGGGCCACCGGCTACGTCTGTGACGAGTCCCTGGCGACGATGGTCTACCTCGCCCAGGAGATGCAGCGGCCGCTGCTGCTGGAGGGTGAGCCCGGCACCGGCAAGACCGCTCTCGCCGAGGCGGTCGCCGAGTCACTCGACCTACCGCTGATCCGGTTGCAGTGCTACGAGGGCATCGACGCCTCGCAGGCGCTCTACGACTGGGACTTCCCACGCCAGATCCTGCATCTCCGGGCGCTCGAGGCCGCAGGCGGCGCGGGCCTCGAGGAGGCCGAGAAGAGTCTCTACGACTCCCGGTTCCTGCTGGCCCGCCCGATCCTGGCCGCCCTCCAGCAGAGCCCCGCAGTGCTGCTGATCGACGAGGTGGATCGCGCCGACGACGAGTTCGAGGCGTTCCTGCTGGAGGTGCTGTCGACCTGGCAGGTCACGATCCCCGAGTTCGGCACCGTCAAGGCGGCGACCCCGCCGTTCGTCGTGCTGACCTCCAACCGCACCCGCGAGGTGCACGACGCCCTCAAGCGTCGCTGCCTCTACCACTGGATCGACCACCCGGGCCTGCAGCGCGAGCTCGAGATCGTGCGCTCGCGCGCGCCCGAGGTCTCCGACCGGCTCGGGGAGCAGGTCGTCACCATCGTCCAACAGCTGCGCGACCGGGACGACCTGGTCAAGCCCCCCGGCGTCGCCGAGACCCTCGACTGGGCTCGGGCCCTGGACCGCCTCGGTGCCACCGAGCTCGACCTCGAGACCGCCGCCGCGACGCTGGGTGCGCTGGTGAAATACCGTGAGGACACCGAGCGGGTGAAGCACGCCCTGGACCGGATGATGGGCGGATGAGCGTGAGCACCGCCGGGCATCCGGCCGACGAGCTGCTGCTCGCGTTCGCCGCGGCGGTCCGAGCGGCCGGCGTACCCGTGACCGCTGACCGCACCCACCACTTCCTCGAGGCCGTCTCACTGGTGGGTGCCGACAGCCAGGAGGGCACCTGGCTGGCGGGTCGGGCCACCCTGTGCGGGAGTCCCGACGACCTGGCCCGCTACGACCAGATCTTCGAGGCCTGGTTCTTGGCCCGTGAGGGTCTTCCGCGCACCGTGGCCGCCCAGGAGTCCGCCTCGCCCGTCGCCCAGCTGCCGACCGAGGACGAGGGCGAGGGCGTGCTCGACGACGAGGTGCTGAGGGTCGCGGCGAGCGACGAGGAGATCCTGCGCGACCGCGACGTCGCCGGCCTGTCCGCGTCGGACCGCGCCCGACTGGCCCGGATGTTCGCCGTCCTGCCGTGTCGGGCACCGCGCAGGCGCGCGTTGCGGCGTACGCCGTGGCACCGTGGCGAGGTCGACGCCTCCCGCACGATGCGCCGCATGGTCAGCCGGCTGGGGGAGTCTGACCGGATCGCCTGGCGCCGACGGGGCACCCGGCCGCGGCGGGTGGTGCTGCTCATCGACGTGTCGGGCTCGATGAGCGCCTACGCCGACGCGTTGCTGCGGCTGGCGCACCGGTTCGTGGTCTCGACCGGCTCGAGCGCCGGGGGAGGCGCCACCGAGGTGTTCACCGTCGGCACCCGGCTCACCCACATCACCCGCGCGATGCGGCTGCGCGACCCCGAGCGAGCCATCGTGGCTGCTGGGAAGACAGTGCCCGACTGGTCGGGAGGCACCCGCCTGGGCGAGACCCTCAAGATCTTCCTGGATCGCTGGGGTCAGCGCGGCCTCGCCCGGGGAGCGGTGGTGGTGATCTTCAGCGACGGCTGGGAGCGGGGCGAGACCGCGCTGCTGGCCCAGCAGGCCGAGCGCCTGAGCCGGCTCGCCCACCGCGTCGTGTGGGTCAACCCCCACCGTGGCAAGAGCGGCTACGCGCCCGTCCAGCAGGGAATCGTCGCCGTGCTCCCGCACGTCGACCACTTCGTGGCCGGACACTCGATGGCGACCTATGCCGAGCTCGTGGAGGTGGTGGCCCATGCGTGAGGTCCTCGACGAGCTGATGACCTGGTGGCGGGCCGGTGACACGGTCGCCCTCGGGACCGTGGTGGCGACCTTCCAGTCCGCCCCGCGCCCGGCCGGCGCCTCGATGGTCGTCGGGCCCACCGGTGAAGCCGTCGGCTCGGTGTCCGGCGGGTGCGTTGAGGGCGCCGTCTACGAGCTCGGGCAGGAGGTCGTGGTGTCCGGTGAGCCCGTCCTCCAGCGCTACGGCATCAGCGACGACGACGCGTTCGCCGTCGGCCTGACCTGCGGTGGGATCCTCGACGTGTACGTCGAGAAGGTGGACCAGCAGACGTTCCCCGAGCTGGGGGCGATCGCCGACGACCTGGCTGCCGGCCGTCCAGTGGCGGTGGCCACGGTGGTCGACCACCCGGACCCGGCCTGGATCGGGCGACGCCTCGTGATCCGGCCGGACGCCGAGCTGACCGAGTCCCTGGGCAGCGCGCGGGCCGACGCCGCGGTCTACGACGACGCGCTCGGCCTCCTCGCCTCGGGCCACAACGGGACGCTCGAGTACGGTCCCGACGGCGAGCGCCGGGGCGAGGGCATGCGGGTCTTCGTCTGGGGCTTCGCACCGAAGCCGCGGATGCTGGTGTTCGGCGCCATCGACTTCGCCGCCGCCGTGGCCCGGGTGGGCAGCTTCCTCGGCTACCACGTCACCGTCTGCGATGCCCGCCCGGTGTTCGCCACCAACACCCGCTTCCCCGAGGCCGACGAGGTGGTCGTCGACTGGCCGCACCGCTACCTCGGTGCCGAGGTCGCGGCAGGCCGCATCGACAGCCGCACGATCATCGCCGTGCTCACCCACGACCCGAAGTTCGACGTACCTCTGCTCGAGGTCGCCCTGCGGGTGCCGGACGTCGCCTACGTCGGCGCGATGGGCTCACGGCGCACCCACGACGACCGAATGGCCCGGTTGAAGGAGGCCGGCCTGACCGACGACGAGCTCGGCCGCCTCTCCAGCCCGATCGGCCTCGACCTGGGCGCCCGCACCCCCGAGGAGACCGCGGTCAGCATCGCCGCCGAGATCATCGCCCTGCGCTGGGGCGGCACCGGCGACCGGCTCGCCGGCCGGGACGGTCGCATCCACCACACCGCGCCGCGCTGACCAGGACCGAGGTGTGCGACTCGCCTGCCCGCTGCGACAGGTCGACCACGTAGGTTCAGGGGTGTGGGCGCCCCGACTGACACCTCGCTCCCGGTGGGCTTCGCGGGGGCGCTCTCGCGCCACGTCAAGGTCTGCGACGGCGGGCGGACGCTGGTGGGCGGTTCGGCCGGCTCGGTGCTCTACCTCGCCCCCGAGGCCGCGGCGCTGATCGGCTCCGGTCCGGTGTACGCCGAGCCGGGGACCGCGGCCACGCTGGTGCGCCTGCTGCTCGATCGCGGCTTCGCCCACCCGGTGTGGGCCGACCCTCCCGTCGCCGACGAGGAGGTCGTGGACGTGACGGTGGTCGTCCCGGTGCAGGACCGCCCGGCGGCTCTGGGGCGGCTCCTCGCCGGGCTGCCGTCGGGAGTCCCCGTGATCGTGGTCGACGACGGTTCGCGTGACCCGGCGGCGGTGGCCGAGGTGTGCTCGGCGTACGGCGCGACGCTGCTGGTCCACCCGGTGAACAGCGGACCGGCCGCCGCGCGGAACACCGGCCTGCGCGAGGTGCGCACGCCGTACGTCGCCTTCTGCGACTCCGACGTGCTGCCCACCCCCGGCTGGCTGGGCACGCTGCGCCGGCATCTCGACGACCCGGCGGTCGCGGTGGTCGCACCGAGGATCCTCGGGCCCGAGGCGAGCGCCGCCGACACCTGGCTGGAGCGCTACGAGCAGGCGCGGTCCTCGCTGGATCTGGGGGCGACGCCGGCAGCGGTCAAGGCGGGCGGCGTCGTGTCCTACCTGCCCAGCGCCTGCCTGCTGGCCCGCGTCGAGGCGCTCGGGGCCGGCTTCGACGAGGACCTGCGAGCCGGCGAGGACGTGGACCTGGTGTGGCGGCTGCTGGCGACCGGGCTACGAGCCGGCCGCGTCTGCCCGCCACGAGCATCTGGCGAGGTTCGGTGAGTGGTGGTCGCGCAAGGCCTTCTACGGTACGTCGGCCGCACCGCTCGCCGCCCGCCACGACAGTGCCGTGGCGCCCATGGTGCTGGCGCCCTGGTCCCTCGTGCTGATGGTCTCGCTGCTGGCCCAGCGGCGCTGGTCGGTGCCGGTGGCGCTCGCGGCGGCCGGGGTCGCGACGGTGGGGGTGAGTCGCCGCCTGACCAGGAGCGAGCACCCGCTCCGGGCCGCCGGGGTGCTCACCCTCGAGGGTGCCGTCGCCACGGGTTGGCAGACGGCGTCCGCAGTGACCCGCCACTACTGGCCGATCGCCGCAGCGGCAGCCCTGGTCTCGCGTCGGGCCCGTCGGGTGGTGCTGGTCGCGGCCGTCGTCGAGGGGCTGGCCGATCGCCACCGGACCCGACCCGAGCTCGATCCCGTGCGGTACGTCGTCGCTCATCGCCTCGACGACCTCGCCTATGGAGTCGGTCTGTGGCGCGGTGCCTGGCGCCTGGGTTCGCCGCGCGCACTGCTGCCGAAGTTCCACGGTTTTCCTCGAATCCGCTGAACTGGTGTCGCTCTTCCCCACCCCTGGGCTAACGTGGCGCACGTCACGCCGGAGGAGGGTTGATGCACGTCAACCGCAGGGATCTGCAGGACCGTCGGGTGGCTGCCACGCGCGCCTGGTCGTCCTTCGTCGAGCACGGTGACGAGGCCGAGGATCTCGTCCGCCCGGAGATCCTCAGCAGCTGGGCCCGCTCCGAGGCCGCTCGCGCGCTGAACGTGACCGAGGCTCCGTTGGCTGACGAGTCCGACACCCACGCCATCTGGCAGGGATCGCAGCTGCAGACGGCCGTCGAACGCGTCGAGGCGGAGCTGCGCCGGACCGCCGAGGACGGCGACCTGGTGCTTGCCGTCACCGACCCCGAGACGCGGATCCTGTGGACCTACGGGGGTCGCGTGATGCGGCGCAAGGCCGAGACCGTGAACTTCGTGGCCGGCGGCCGTTGGGACGACGAGAGCGTCGGCACGAACGCCCTCGACCTCGCCAACCGCCTGGACACGCCGAGCATGGTCTTCAGTGCCGAGCACTACGCCCCGATCGTGCACAACTGGGTCTGCTGGGCCGCGCCCGTGCACGATCCAGCCACCGGCGAGCAGCTCGGCGTACTCGACCTGTCGACGACGTGGGACCGCACCCACCCCATCGGGCTGGCGACGGCTCGGGTGCTGGCGCGGCTGATCGAGACCGCGATGCCGGTCTCGCGCAGCGGCCTGGTCACCGGCAGCATCGACAGCGGCGAACCCGGTCTGAGTCTCACCCTGCTCGGCACCGCCGAGGCCCGGCTCGACGGGGTGCGGCTGCTGCTCAACCGTCGGCAGACTGAGATCCTCGCGCTGCTCGCCATCCACCCCGAGGGGCTGTCGGTCGACCACCTGCACGCGCTGCTATACGGCGACGCGTCGGTCACCCTGTCGACGCTCAAGGCGGAGGTGTCCCACCTGCGGCGTGCGCTTTCCGGCCAGCTGTCCTCCCGTCCCTACCGCCTAACCATGCCGGTGCAGACCGACGTCGAGACGGTGCTCGAGCTGCTGCGCCGCGGCGAGGTCGCGGCCGCCGTGGACGCCTACGGCGGTGACCTGATGCCCGGCACCAACTCGCCGGCGCTCAACGAGCTCGCCGACTACGTCGCCGTGGCCGTGCGGGAGGCCCTGCTGGCCAACCCGGACCCGGCCGCGGTCGTGCACTACAGCGAGCTCGCGCCGTACGACGTCGAGGTGCTCGAGGTCTGCCTGCTGTCCCTGGGCGACCGCTCCCATCCCGCGAAGCCCCTGCTCAAAGGCCGCCTCGCCGCCACCAGCAGGACCTGAACCGGCGCCTTCCCCGGCTCCTGGTCGCCTGTGGATGCGTCGTTGACGAGTGCCGCTATCTATGTCAATGTTTCTGCCCGTACCTACGTCTAGAAAAACGTATCTCGGGGGAACAATCATGAAATCCGTACATATCAGTGCATTTGCCATCGCTGGCGGGCTGCTTGCTTCCACGCTTGCCACCGCAAACCCGCAGGTGGCCGTATCGAAGGCCGGTGGTCCCATGTCGTGCAGGCCATCGACGGGTGTGTCGGGGTACGTCGGCAGCGCGGACGCCGCCACCAGGGTCGACCTCTACGCGGAGCCGAAGCCGACAGCGATGAAGGTGGGTGACGCCTCCTACCTCACGCACCTCGGTTCGAGCCAGGTCAGCCAGGACGGCTGCTACGCGATTGCGTGGCCAGCCGCGAAGTCGTTGCGGCGGGCGGCTGACCCCTACGGCGTCCTCAACCTGCGACTGGTCGTGCAGCGCGGACCGCGGCTCGAGATGCGGGTCTTCCCCGGGTTCCTGTCCAGTTCCGACGACGGGTTCCTCCTGCGCAGCACTCAGGGTGCTGCGGCCAGGCGCCCGCTGGGCCGGCTGGCCTCGGACGAGCAGGGAGCGGTCTCCGGCCGGCTGACGCAGTCATTCTCGAGTGCTAGCGCGGAGTCCATGCGCCTGGACGACTCTGTCAGCCTTCGGGGTCGGGCTGCGCCCCTGGAGGTACACCGCTCCGATCTCGCGACCCTGCCGCGCAGGCTCGCCTGGCAGGCTTCGAGTGGGACCAGGTACGTGCTGGAGCGCAGGTTCCGTGACCGACCGGTCGCCGTGGGGCAGTTCTGGAGCAACACCAAGCGTTCGCGGGAGCGATGGGTGTACGCCGACGGCGCCTCCTCGAGTCTGGGTGCGGCGTGGTCCGTCAGCGGGGTGAATGGCTCTTACAGTGCCAGTCAGACCTGGACGACGTCGACCGACAACTCGATGGGCTTCCCGAAGGCGCGGGGCAAAGCGCATCGCATCTACCGGACCTTCTTCTCCTACGGGAAGTTCGCCTATCAGGTCTACGACTACATCAACGGCAGGTGGAGAACGGTCGGACATATCGTGCGCCGCATCCGGTGGGAAGGTGGGATTGGAACACTCAAAGGCCCGCGGACGCCGACATCGCCCCAGAACTACTGCAAGCCCTTCAGGAAGGGCACGGACTGGGACTCTGGCACAACCCATGCGATGACATGGTCGGATGGGGTCAGCCTGTCTGCGGGCATGAAAGACGTATTGGGCTCTGTCACGCTCTCCTCGAGCAGCGGCTTCAGTCGACTGGCGCACAACCACGTGGCCTTCGTCGGGAAGGCGCGACTATGCGGGCTGCATGGCGGTCTCACTGATCGTCCCGGCGCGCTGATCGCACGACGACCTTGAGACGCCCCTGGGCGGCATTCGTCGTCTGCGCGTCGTTGCTCGTGACCGCTGCCTGCGCTGACGATGGGACGCGCTCGTCCTCAGCTTTGCGTACGCTCGGCGACGACCCGGCCACGATGTGCAGCCCGACCTCGGGGACCGCTTCCGGGATGACGGTGAGCATCGAAGGAGTGCGCAATCGCAGCGAGAAGCCGGTGACGGTTGTGAAGGCGGAGTTGACGAATGCCGTCCAGGTGCGGGTGTTGGGGATCAGCGCACTAGGGCAGGACTCCACGACACCCTTCGGTGGTTTCGGCTCGTGGAGCGGCTATCCGCCGCGTGGACTGCCGACTGAGTGGCGGGCTGCGTGGAAGCGCCGGGAGCCAGCCGAGGGTGCGGTGATCCCGCCGCAGCACGGTCGGGACGAATACACGGGCTTTGTCATCGGCTACGCCGCCGTCCGGGGTTCAGCCGGACCGCTGAGGATCACCTACAAGGACGGTGACGGTCGCCAAGGATCAGTCGAGATGTCCACCATCCTGACCACCAGCCCGCACTGCCGCGGGCCGTTCCCCGGCTACCAGGGGTTCGGCCGCACGCCCATCGAGTCGGGTGCGAGCGAATGAGCGACGGTTCGGAGCCGCCGCTCAGGGGCATTCCCGTCCGACGAACTCGTCGTCGGCTCGTCCAGGTGCTGGCGATCGGCAGCCCGTCCTGATGGGCTTGGCAAGCCCACTCGTCCTTGACTTTGAGCAACTCGGATCGCGCTCTTGGGACGTGTTGCTCGCGAAGGCGGGGTTCAGCGCGCACCGCGACGGACCGTGCACCCGGGGCCTCGGCAGGTGAGCCGGGCGCTTCTCCGTCTTTGCCCCATTCCTCGGTGGGTGTCGATGGGAATATGCGGCCTGCTTGCTCTGGCGAGTGCCGTCACCTACTGGCAGGTCAGGTCGCCAGCGTCGACGGCTCTCGTGGCCCCCGGTGGCTCGTTCGTGATGTGCCTGCCGTCGCCGGGCGCAGCCAGGGGCATGACGACAAGCATCGAAGAGGTGCACAACCGTAGCGATCAACCGGTCCGGATCGTCAAGGTGGAGCTGCTGCGTGCGACCGGGCTGCGGGTCCTCGGGATCAGTGCGCTCAACTACCCGGCTCGCAGAGCGTTCGGCGGCTTCGGATCATGGAACGGCTTTCCGCCGCGCGGACTACCCCCGGCCTGGCGGGCGGCCTGGACACGCTCCGTGCCGGCCGATGGTGCGGTCATTCCACCACAGGCCGGGGATGAGTACACCGGCTTCATCATCGGGTTCGCCGCCGTCAGGGGTTCCGGCGGCCCCCTCCGGGTGACCTACGAGGACGGTGAGGGGCGCCGTGGGTCGGTGCTGGTGCACACGACGTTGCTCACCAGTCCGGACTGCCACCGGCCGTTCCCGGGCTCGAAGGGCGCATCCGACTTCCGCTAGCGAGATGACTCATGCGCTTGCTGGACACGTAACGAAGGATCCTCCTCTGGATCGTCGCGCGCGTGATTGCCGGCTTCCGGCTGGGAATGGCTATCACCGCGGCCACGGGCTAGCCAACCTTCGGCCAACCTCACCCACCTAACGTGAGGCAGGTCACAGGTTCAGCCGTCGTTTGCCTGCCTCCAGGAGCGTCCATGACCAAGATCCACCTCACCGTCGACGGAGCGTCGGTCTCCGACGACGTCGAACCCCGCATGTTGCTCGTGCAGTACCTGCGCGAGAAGCTCGGCAAGACCGGAACCGTCATCGGTTGCGACACCAGCAACTGCGGCGCGTGCACCGTCCACCTCGACGGCAGGAGCGTGAAGTCCTGCAACGTCCTGGCCGTCCAGGCCGACGGCCATGAGGTCACCACCATCGAGGGTCTCGCCCAGAACGGCGAGCTGCATCCCGTCCAGGCCGCCTTCCACGAGTGCCACGCCCTGCAGTGCGGCTTCTGCACGCCGGGGATGATCATGCAGTGCGTCGACCTCCTCCGGGAGAACCCGCACCCGACCGAGGCGGAGATCCGGGTCGGCATCGAGGGCAACCTGTGCCGCTGCACCGGCTACCACAACATCGTCAAGGCCGTCGAGCACGCTGCGGGAGGTGCCAAATGACCGCCGTCCAGGAACCCGTGGCCACCAAGGAGATCGGTCGCGACCGACGTCGCAAGGAGGACCAGCGGCTGATCACCGGACGCACGCGCTGGACCGACAACCTGCAGCTGCCCGGGATGCTCCACCTCGCGATGGTGCGCAGCCCGTTCGCCCACGCCAAGATCACCGCGATCAACACCGACGAGGCCAAGGCCGCGACCAACGTGGTCACCGTGATCACCGGGCGCGACGTCGCCGAGGAGCAGGGCTCGCTGCCCAACGCGTGGCCGATCACCCCCGACCAGGTGACGCCTGCCCACCCGCCCGTCGCCGTCGACCGGGTCACCTTCGCCGGTGAGATCGTGGCCGTGGTGGTCGCACGCACCGCCGCCGAGGCCCGCGACGCCGCCGAGCTGGTCGACGTCGACTACGAGGAGCTGCCCGCCGCCCTCGACCTGAAGGAAGCGGCGGAGGACAAGGTGCTCGCCCACCCCGACCTCGGCACCAACAAGTCCGCCCTGTGGCAGTTCGACTCCGGCGCCGCCGGCACGGGCGGCGACGTCAACGAGGCCATCGAGAAGGCGCGTGGCGACGGCGTGGTGATCGAGCGCGAGTTCCGCCAGCAACGCCTGATCCCGGCGTTCATGGAGCCCCGCTCCGTGGTCGTCGACCCCACCGGTGAGCAGATCACCATGTGGTCCGCGACCCAGATCCCGCACGTCCTCCGGTTCCTCCTGGCGGCCTGTCTCGGCATCCCGGAGCAGAAGATCCGGGTGATCGCCCCCGACGTCGGTGGTGGCTTCGGCGGCAAGCTGCAGACCACCCCCGAGGAGTTCATCGCCATGGTGCTGGCCCGACGACTGGGCAAGCCGGTGAAGTACACCGAGACCCGCTCCGAGTCTCTGGTCGCCGCTCACCACGGCCGTGACCAGTGGCAGAAGCTGACGCTGTCGGCTGAGAAGGACGGCACGGTCACCGGCCTGAAGGTCGAGCTGCTGGCCGACCTCGGGTCCTACGTGTCGCTGATCGGTGGCGGGGTTCCCGTGCTCGGCGCCTTCATGTTCAACGCCATCTACAAGTTCCCGGCCTACCACTTCAGCTGCCAGACCGTGCTGACGAACAAGACCTGGACCGACGCCTACCGCGGTGCCGGACGGCCCGAGGCGACGTTCGGCATCGAGCGGATGATGGACGAGCTCGCGGTCGAGCTCGACATGGAACCGCTCGAGCTGCGCGCCAAGAACTGGATCAAGAACACCGAGTTCCCCTTCACGACCGTCGCCGGGTTGGAGTACGACTCCGGCAACTACGAGGAGGCGACCGCGCTCGCCAAGGAGCACTTCAAGTACGACGAGCTGCGGGCCGAGCAGAAGGCCAGGCGTGAGTCCGGCGACCCGATCCAGCTGGGCATCGGCATCTCGACGTTCACCGAGATGTGCGGTCTGGCCCCGTCACGGGTCCTGGGCTCGCTCGACTACGGCGCCGGCGGCTGGGAGCACGCCGAGGTCCGGATGCTTCCCACCGGCAAGGTCGAGGTGGTCACCGGATCCTCGGCTCACGGCCAGGGCCACGAGACGGCGTTCAGCCAGATCGTCGCCGACCGGCTGGGTGTGGCGTTCGAGGATGTCGAGGTGCTGCACGGCGACACCCAGGTGGCCCCCAAAGGCATGGACACCTACGGTTCCCGCTCGCTCGTGGTCGGCGGGGAGGCCTTGGTGAAGGCCGTCGACAAGGTGATCGAGAAGGCCAAGCCGATCGCTGCCCACTTGCTCGAGGCGTCGGTCGACGACATCGAGTTCACCGGCGGCCGGCTCGGCGTACGCGGCACCGACAAGGGCATGGCGATCGGGGAGGTGGCACTGGCCACGTTCGCGGCCCACAACCTGCCTGACGGGGTCGAGGCCTCGTTGGACTCCTCGGCGACCTACGACCCCATCAACTTCAACTACCCGCACGGCACCCACCTGTGCGCGATGGAGGTCGACACCGAGACCGGGGCCGTGAAGATGCGCAAGTACACCTGCGTCGACGACATCGGCAACATCATCAACCCGCTGATCGTCTCGGGGCAGGTGCACGGCGGCCTGGTGCAGGGCATCGCCCAGGCCCTGTGGGAGGAGGCCGTCTACGACAGCGCCGGCACGCTGGTCTCGGGCTCGTTCGTGGACTACCTGGTCCCGACCGCGGCCGACACCATCAGCTTCGACATCGACCACCGGACCACGGCGTCGCTGACGAACACCCTCGGCACCAAGGGGGTCGGCGAGGCCGGCACCATCGCGTCCACCCCGGCGGTGGTCAACGCGGTCATCGACGCGGTCCGCCAGTTCGGGGTCAAGGACATCCAGATGCCCTGCACCCCCGAGCGCGTCTGGAAGGCCATCCACGCCTCGGGCGAGGGTGGGGCCGATCCGACCACCGGTGAGGCGATGCCGCACTTCGACGAGTCAGAAGGAGGGGTCCAGTGATCCCCGCACAGTTCGACTACGTTGCTCCGTCCTCGGTCGAGGAGGCGCTCGCCGTCCTTGCCGAGCATGGCGACGACGCCAAGGTGATCGCCGGTGGTCAGAGTCTGCTGCCGGTGCTGAGGATGCGGCTGAACGCCCCGGAGATGGTGGTCGACCTCGGAAAGATCGACTCCCTGCGAGGCATCCGTGACGACGGCGACGCCATCGTGATCGGCGCCATGACCATCCACGCCGAGGTCGGCAGCAACGCGCTCGTGGCCGAGCACGCGGCGCTGATCTCGAAGGCCGTCGAGCACCTCGCCGACAGCCAGATCCGGCACCGCGGCACCTTCGGGGGTGCCCTGGCCCACGCCGACCCGGCGGGCGACCTCGGTGCTCCGGCACTGGCCCTGGGCGCGCAGTTCGTGATCGCCGGCCAAGGCGGCACCCGCACGGTCTCGGCCGACGACTTCTTCGTCGACCTCTTCGAGACCGCGATCGCGGAGGGTGAGCTGTTGACCGAGGTCAGGATCCCGAAGCACACCGGGTGGGGTGCCCACTACGAGAAGTTCGTGCGGGTCGCCCACCAGTGGCCGATCGTGGCGGTCGCCGCGACCGTGCGCTCGGAGGGCGGCACCATCGCCGAGGCTCGGATCGGACTGACCAACATGGGCTCGACGCCCCTGCGTGCGGCCATGGTGGAGCGGGCCCTGATCGGCCAGCCGGCCACGGACGAAGCAGTGCGAGCAGCAGCCGCCGCTGCCGCCGACGGCACCAACCCGCCGTCGGACCTCAACGGCGACAGCGACTATCGCAAGCACCTGGCCACGGTGCTGACCCGCCGGGCCGTGCTCGCGGCCGCGGGAGCGTGAGCGGGTGGAACTGACCCACGAGTTCACCGTCCCCGCCTCGCTCGACGAGACCTGGGCTGCCTTCAACGACATCGAGTCGGTCGGTGGCTGCTTCCCGGGCGCCGTCGTCACCTCGGTCGAGGGCGACACGTTCCAGGGCTCGTGCAAGGTCAAGCTGGGGCCGATCGCCCTGGTCTACAGCGGCACCGGCACCTTCATCGAGAAGGACGAGTCGTCCCACACGATGAAGATCCAGGCCAAGGGCAAGGACAAGCGTGGCAACGGGACCGCCGGCGCCGACGTGGTGGCGACCATGGTCGACTCCGGTGACGGCACCACGGTCACCGTGGTCACCGACCTGGCGATCACCGGCAAGCCGGCGCAGTTCGGCCGGGGCGTCATGCAGGACGTGAGCGACAAGCTGCTCGGACAGTTCGTGGAGTGTCTCAAGACCAAGGTCGGTACGTCGGTCGAGGAGGCGGCGTCTGCGGCGGCAGCCGAGGTGGCTGCGGCCAACGTCGAAGCCACCGCCGAGGTGCCGACCGACGCCCCGACCGACGCCCCGACCGTCGCCCCGACCGGCGGCCCGACCGTCGCACGTCGCACCGGTCGCGCCGTCGCGACCTGCCGCTGCCGCGCCACCGCCGACGGACGACGCCCTCGACCTGGGGGCGACCGTGATCCCGATCCTGGTCAAGAGCTACGGCAAGCAGATCGCCGCCGGTGCCGGTGTCATCGCGATCCTGGTGATCATCTGGAGGCTGGTCAGAAGACGTTGAGAGGGCGGAACTGGACCGACACCCGAGGCCCGCAGTGTGCGGTCTTGGGCACGGCGTGCTCCCAGGTGCGCTGACAGGACCCACCCATCACGAGAAGGTCGCCGTGACCCATCGTGAAGGTGACCGATGCTCCGCCGCCCCGCGGCCGCAGCAGCAGTCGCCGGGGATCGCCGAAGGAGACGATGGCGACCATGGTGTCCTCGGTCTGCCCACGCCCGATCGTGTCGCCGTGCCAGGCAACGCTGTCTCGGCCGTCGCGGTAGTAGCAGCAGCCAGCCGTGACGAACGGCTCGCGCAGCGTCGGCAGGTAGTGGCGGGTCGCGGCGTCCCGGGCGGTGGCCAACGCGTCATGGGGGAGGGCCTCGTCGACACCGTAGGTGTGCACCAGCCGGGGTACGTCGACGACGCGGTCGTACATCGTGCGGCGCTCAGCGCGCCACGGGACGTCGTTGACCAGGGCGGTGAGCACCTCGTCGGCGCCGGTGATCCAGTTGGGCCGGACGTCCACCCAGGCGCCGCGCGACAGCGGGGTGCGCCGGACGGCACCGGCCAGCGGACGGATCGTCACGGCCGGTGCTGCGTCGAAGAGGTTGCCCTGGATCTCCACGGTCACCCCGCCAGGATAGCACGCGAATCGAACACACGTTCTGGGTATCTGCTTAAGTGCAGTAGAGTCGTCACGTGGACTCAAGAGGTCATCCTGAGGC